>ERZ827108.1202-NODE-1202-length-36223-cov-6.144465_pt1 | contig 36223 bp, 35 predicted proteins | sample MGYA00519921_ERZ827108 | MGnify/ENA primary metagenome ERZ827108 (study PRJEB31778, sample SAMEA3449258) | human gut metagenome | biome: human gut; feature: human-associated habitat; material: faeces | place: United Kingdom | collected 2010/2012 ...
CTGATAGCATTTCCCACCCTCATTTCTTGTTGGTATTTGCTACAAGTATAACATCTATTGATTAAAAAATCAAGTTTATCTTGTTTTAAAGGTACCTTTGTTTGATTGAATATTCCTTTAACAGAATTCATTACGGTTTCAATATTATTTCCACGGCTCTATCCCATCAGACAAAGCCGCTTTTCTATCTATAAATTTAATTATCAGCTCAAACTTCTCAACTTCCCGTCAACGTCCCATCAATGAGTTTTCAGATAAAATAAAGTAGAATAAACACATCGCCGAAAGTGCAATCACCGCGGTGGCAGAAAGGCGAAATATATCGATCAGAGGAAACTCATGGAAGAAAACAACTACCGCCGATTAGGCGAACAGTACGAGGAGGACATCGGCGGCACAAAGTTCATTGTAACCTCGTACAGTAATCAGTCCGCACAGAAAACTTCCGAGCAGCTCATCATGCAGCTGCTGGAACAGCCTGCTCTTGTCAGCGCGGCAGCTATCAAGGAGGACAAACATGAAAGCACTTAACAACATCAAAATCATAGGAATTGACCACGGTTACGGCAACATCAAAACCGCGAACACCATCACGCCCACAGGCGTAATTCCGTCCGCAAACCGACCGGCGTTCGGCTCGAACATTCTCCGCTGCGATGGAATGTATTACAGCTGCGGCGAGGGTCATAAGGCGTTCATTTCGGACAAGTCGGGCGACAACGAATACTATTTGCTCACGCTCATGGGTTCAGCAAAGGAACTCAGGCGCGCCGGGATTTCCGAGGCAGATGTTTACCTTGCCGCAGGACTCCCGCTAACTTGGGTAAAGTCGCAGCGCAGGGAATTCACGAACTACCTCATGCGAAACGAGTGCGTTGAATTTGAGTTCAACGACCGGCTGTACAAGCTGCGTTTTGTCGGCTGTTCGGTGTTCCCGCAGGGCTACACCGCCGTAATCGACAGGCTTGTCGAAATGCGCGGAGTGAATATGCTCGCGGACATCGGAAACGGCACTATGAACATCATGTACATAACCAACTCGCGTCCCGTTGCAAGCAAATGCTGGACGGAAAAACTCGGTGTGAATCAGTGCGTTATCCGCGCCGCAAATGCCGTTATGGACAGGTTCGGGACGAAAATTGATGAGAGCATTATTGAAAGCGTGCTCCGGTATGGTAAGGCGGACATCAGCGAAAAATACCTCGCGTGTATCCGCAGCGCCGCCAGAGAATACAGCGCTGAAATCCTCGACGCGCTTCGCAAATATGAGTACAATCCGGAACTTATGCGGCTGTATGTCGCGGGCGGCGGGAGCTGTATTTTCAGAAATTTCGTCCCGCCAAGCGACCGTATTTCAATCATCTCGGATATATGCGCGACAGCAAAGGGCTACGAAACCCTCGCACTTGAAAAACTCCAGAAACAGAGGTGAACAACTTGGGCAGAATCAAAAGCACAACGCTCCGTTTCAATCTTTCCAAACCTGAACAGCAAACGGCATGGGAGTATTTGCAGAATCTCGACAAAGAGAAATACAAGTCGATAAATCACGCAATTACTCTTGCGGTATGCGACTTCTTTGAACGGCAGAAACGCGCAGAGTCCGACCCGTTTTTCGAGAGCCGCGAGCGTGAGGAAATGTTCGTCCGGCGTATTCTTGAGGCGGTTGAACAGGCTCTGGAAAAGGGCTTGCCCACATTTCTGACATCATATCTACTGAATCTTATCGGAACAAATCTTGGCAAAACTGCACCGCCCGAAGAATCCCACGCAGACAATGTAGACTGGGACTTTATAGACGGATAAATGATTTCTCTTTCAGCAATTATGAAGTCATTTTTGCTGAAAACCGCAGTCATACCATATAGCGTTTAAAAACCTTGCACTTCACTTTGGCGCAAAAATGCAGTCAGCATGACGTCACACGAAAACAGCCCTAAGCCACAGTGCGTGAGCGACCGACGGCGGATTGCGTGACCGAATTTTACGCAGGTTTCAACCGCCGTCGTGGACGCGAATCCCCACAATGGAGGGCCTGCTTGTCTAGCCAAATTCGGCTCGTTGTGGGGATAGGCAGGTAGTACAGTTGGCTAGACGCCGACTGTCTACCTGCTCAGGGGCTGCGCCCCCGAGACCCCCGAGCGGGTCACAAAACAAAACTCAGACCACAGAAAGGAGCGTACAAAATGAGTACCACAAACAACCGCGTCCGTTCGCACCAGCTTTCATTTCGACTCACCGAAAAAGAGCTTTCGCGGTGGAACCAAAAGCAGAAAGCCAGCGGACTGAACAAAACGGAATTCCTGCTGAAGATCCTCGACAAATCCGATGTGAAAATCTATCAATTTAACAACACGATAAAGGCAATTTTTCACGAACTCCAGATGACCGGAAACAACTTGAATCAGATAGCCTATCTTGCGAACTGCGGATATTTTCACGAAGCCGCAGACAAAATTCCAGCGTTCCAGAAACAATATTACAGCGTCATGGAAAGCCTGCAATCGTTCATCGAAAAGCCAATCGTGGATATGTATGTCGTGGAGGCTGGCGAATGGCATTCGGAAATGTGAACGTCAAATTTTCGCCCTGCAAGGCGGTCGGACAGTTGAAATCCGCGGCGGCGTACATTCTCGGAAAACGCCCCGACCAGATCCGCAGCGGGATAAAAAAGACCGAGCCGCACCTCTACAATGCGTTCGGCTGCGATCGCGACAATTTCGCGAACAATGTTCTTGTTACGCGAAAGCTGAACGGCAAGCCGTACAGCCGCCTGAAGCCAGACACGATACTTGCGCACAAGCTGGCGATTTCATTCCACCCGGACGACAACGACCGCCTTACATACGAACTTGCATACAAAATCGCTCGGCAGTTTGCGAATGAGTTTTTCTACAAAAAGGGCTTTCAAGTGCTGTTCGCGGTGCACACCGACACACAGCATATTCACGCGCATTTTCTGGTCAGCAACTGCAATATGCAGACGGGAAAATCATTTCGGCGCGGAAGAAAAGAACTTGTAGAAATGTCTGAATATTTCGGGAAGCAATGCGAAGCCAACGGGCTTGTACACTCAGTCCGCGAGAATTTTTACGGCTCTGCCGAACGCAGAACTCAGGCTGAATCACAGATGAAAAAACTCGGAAAACACAGCTTCAAGGACGAACTGCGCGAAGTTATCCGGTATGAAATCTCCCTTGAGAAGAACCGTAGTTTTGACGATGTGATCCGTTCGCTGAACGAGGATTACGTGGTTGAATGCAGAATCGCAGGCAGTACAATTTCCTACCGTCACCCAGGATACACGGACAAAAACAGAAAGCCTGTTTCCGTCAGGGGAAGCAGGCTCGGGGATATGTTCACGAAAAAAGGCATTGAAGCCGAACTGGAGCGCGTAAACAACACGGAATACTACGAGGAAGATGAATACGAATATGAATGGTGATTATTCGAGCGCCAAGCGCAAACGCGCTATTTCATCTTCGTACAGTTCGCGATTGGGGAGCGCGCAGAAAATTTCAAAAGCGCACCGGAACAGCATTTCTGCGTAATCGGCGCGGTTCTTTTTCCGGCAGAGCACCGCCGCATTTTCAAAGCAGATCGCACTGCTTTCCGAACATAGCGCGCTGTTTTCGCGCAGTATTTCGCAGCACTTTGTGAACACCGCCGCGGCTTCTTCGATTCGGTCTAGTCGGCACAGCAGCCAGCCTTTCACCAGATGTCCGGAAATGTAATCCTGATTTATAACGCCGCGGTTTTCGAGCAGCGCAAAGCCGATATTTATGTATTTCTCGGCATTGGAAAGGTCGCCGTTTTCCATATACAGACTGCCGAGATTGTTGCAAAGATTGATGTACAGCGGGCTGTCAAGGTCGGCGCAAAGAGAAAGCGCCTGCTTTTCCTGCTCAAGTGCCGCACGGTTGTCCTTTTTGTAAATCCGCAAAATCTGCGCGCGGAAGTCGCAAAGCAAGGCTTTGTCGTTAGCGGAAAGGCCGTCGCAGGCTTCAAGCCTTGCAAGGATTTTTTCGCAGAGAGCCTCGGTGATGTGCTGAAAAACGTATGTGAAAGCGTCCTCGGCGAACTGGATAAACTCGGGAGAATCGGCGGCAATATAGGTCATTATGCCGTCCAGAATATCAACGAAAAGCTGAAAATTCGGGACTAGCTTTCCATGAAAACCACAAATCAATTTAATAGAATTCATCAGCCGATTGCAGTTTGTGAATGTCGGCTGCAAGTCTGTGACGGTGATGTCGCGAATCATCGGGTGCAGTGAAATCGTATAGTCGCCCGGTTCGAAAGTGCGTATAAATCCGTACTCTGCGAGGTCGTTTATGCTGTTCATCGTGGAAAGTTGCGCTATCAGCGCAAAGTTCCGTGCGTCGATTCCACGTTCGGGGACGAAGCTTTTGAGTTTCTTATATGTCTTCCTGTTTTATTTCTAGTATTAGCAGTATTATAGCAGCAACATCAAATACAATTGTATTTGATGTGTCAATAGCTCCTTTTCTTGCTGCTAAAAATGAGAAAAGATCAGTGGCAAACGGTAACTCCTTGCTTAATAGTTCACAAAACGCTAAAAATAAAGCCATGAATAATGCAACAATCATTGCACATAATATTCCAATTTTTATTTGTAGCTTAACAAAACTGGCTACCAACTTAAATGTGCTTGTTTTATCAATAATATCTTCGTTTATTGGCACTTGTTGGTTCTTCTTAGCGTTAAGGCAATTTCTGCATAATTGTATAAACTCATCCTCGTTTTTTAAATAGTAATCATTACAAATAAAATTGTATAGTTCTTTTCTATTTTCATTATCTGTATAATTAACATTGTAAAGTAAGCCTTTTAAATTTGATACAAAAGTCATTTGTTTATTTATTTTTCGTTTGCCCTTCTTGTTGTAAAATATTCCTCCTCTAAAATCATTAACAGCAATTGCAAGGAAAGCATTCAAGTTAGCTTTGTCTGTTGATATTTTTCTCTGTTTTTCAGTTGTAATTATTAAGGTTATTAAAGAAATACATAAGATAGTAAACATGATTAACAGCGAAAAAAACCAACTCAATATATCACATATTGATAAGTAGGTAAATAAAGCAAGTGCAGTAATTGGAGCTACAGCAGCAAAAGTATTAATTATATAGTAACGATTCCATAATTTTAATAATTTTATCTTATTCATTAATTTACCACCTTTTGTCGTCACAGCTTAAATGCTTAGTTTATTATGAAGTTGTTTAGTATTGACAATTGATTAATTGACTTATATTTTCATTATACTTCATTTCAAAAGATTTTGCAATGATAAACCAGATGAAATATGTAGTTTTCATGCTATATATTTTTAATTCCTGTAAAATAGTGTATAATAAAAGTGCAAATATTCCGATTCTGTCTGCTGAAAGAAAGGACGGTTATTATGAACATACAGCAGAACAGGATTACAGCGCTTTATTGTCGGCTCAGCCGCGATGATGATTTCGGCGGTGACAGCGGGACAAACTTTGACCGACCCGATTTCTGCCGCATGATTAATGACATTGAGCGCGGCAAGGTAGGGGCGGTCATTGTGAAGGACCTTTCCAGACTTGGGCGGGAGTACCTCAAAACCGGCTACTACACCGAGATTTTCTTTCCGGAGCATGACGTGCGGTTCATTGCAGTGAACGACAATGTTGACTCCGACCACGGCGAAAATGAGTTTGCGCCGTTTAAGAACATAATCAACGAGTGGTACGCCAAGGATTGCAGCCGGAAAATCAAGTCTGCTCTGCACCTTAAAGCAAGGAACGGTGAATTTCTCGGAGGTTATCCCGCATACGGTTACAGACGGTCTGACGGTGACAGACACAACATTGTTCCGGACGAAAATGCGCCGATAGTGAAGCAAATTATTGAACTTCTTTTGGAGGGCAAAAGCTGTTATGAGGTTGCGAAATACCTCGAACAGAACCTTATATTGACTCCGAGGGCGTTCCTTGCTGAAAAGTACGGCGTGTACAAAAATTCGGCTTCCGCGAAGCACCCTTACGCATGGGAGGACAGGAGCGTTTATTCGATTGCGACAAATACGGTTTATGTAGGAGATTTGGTGAACGGGCGAAGGAAATGCAAGTCTTTCAAGAGCAAAAAGGTGTGCAAGACCTCAGAGAACGAGTGGATAGTGGTTCGTGACAACCATGAGCCGTTGATTACCCGCGAGGATTTCGAGGCGGTCGTGCAGAGGCTTGCTGTAAAGCAGCACAGAAAGGTCGAAAATCCCGACAATGTCTTTCGCGGACTTATGGTCTGCGGGGAGTGCGGGCGAAAAATGGTGTTCAGCAAAAGCTGCAAATCCGGGCGGTACTCCTGCGCAATTTACAAGCGGTACGGCAAGTCTGAGTGCTCGCGGCACAGCATTACTCTGAAACAGATAAAGCAGATTGTTCTAATGAGTATTCAGCGTAACGCGGCGCTTTCCTCCGAGGGCAAGGACCGGTTCGTTGAGCAGATGCTAAGCGCTTCCAACAGCAAAAAAAGTGCGGAGCTTTCCGCTCTGAAGAAAGAAACGGAAAAGCTTACCGCACGAAAACTGGCGTTAGCCAAAATATTTCAGAGCCTTTACGAGGACAAGGCGCTCGGGAAGCTCAGCGAGGAGGTTTATTCTGAGCTAAGCGGTAATGTTGATCGTGAGCGCACGGAGATCCAGGAAAGGCTCAAACGGATTTCCGAACAGCTGGGTAAGTCTCAGCAGCTCACCGAAAATGCCGAGAAATTCGCAGAACTGATTCGGCGATACACCGACATTACGGAGCTTTCGGAAGAATTAGTCCACCTGCTGATTGAAAAAATCGTTGTTCACGAACGTGACTGCGTAACTAATACAATGCAGGTGGAGATTTATTACAGATTTATTGGGAAAGTCGATTAGTGTGCGCTTTGGGTATCACTCTAGAGTTTTCCCCCACAAGCAACATATAAAATCTAGTTGTACATATCCTCCGAAACAGTCCGGTGGACTGTTTCGGAAGCACACTACACAGCTAAATTATAGTTTGTCACAATCCCAACTGGCATGCCTATCATTAAGGATGGATACCACAAACTACGCCTGTAATTTTATCTCACACATTAAATACCGTTCCGACAAACAGCGGCTGACCGTCAAGCCCGGTTATCACGAACAGAAATGGTCTGTCGAGCACGAAATCTATCTCCTGGATATTCGCCGGCGGGCATGCGGAGCCGCACAGCAGCATTTCCGTGAACGCCGCCGCTGTACAGCCTTCCTCGTCAATAGTGACCCTTGCCGACTGCCGCGCGCTGTTAACGTACAGCTCCGAGGAACACAGCTCCGAGAAATCCGCGTTTTCGCTGAACACATCGGTGATGCCCAGCTCCGTCAGACCTTCCCTGAGGTCGATGGTGGAGGTAACGTCGAATTTCGGCAGTGCGAGATTCACCTTCATGGTTCGCGAGTTTTCGTAGTCGTAGCCATCGGTCAGCAGGCTAAGGTAATTCCCGGAATCCAGCACATCGCTGACGGATTTGTCCTCGTCGGGGAGTATCAGCCACATATCGCACCCGCTTACGAACGGCTGCTTCACTGCGCCGAAGTCCTCGCCCCAGTAGTAGCTGCGGTCGAACGACTGGGTCATGAACTCCGCCTGGACATCTCCGGAGGGAGCGTGGAACGTGCGCGTATCATTGAGCTGCTTATTGAATTCGTTATCCCAGCGCCCTTTGAACCACACCGTGGAATACAGCGCCATCAGCGTTGAGGCGTCCGGGGCGACATCGGACACAGCGTCATTCAGCATGCCGCCGGTCTGCTCGTTGAGCCAGCCGCGGATAGCCTGAGTCATTTCATCAGAGCCGAACTCCCCGGAATGCGCGGAGGCGTAGTAGCTCTTTGCGAGAGTGCCGATGGTCCCGCTGTTGGTTTCGAGGCTGTCAGAGAGCCACACTGAGTTCGCTAGGACGCTCTTTATCGCGCCGTCGTCGCAGTAATTTGCGTTCCAGACCTGCCCCGCCTGGGTGCGGAGTGTCTCGATATCCGGGGCGCTCATCAGGCTGAGTATCTGGCTGCGGCTCTCGCCGGAGGTGCACTCCGCAAGCATGGACAGAGCCATGTACAGGCTCACCGGGGAGTACGCGCGGTTCTCCTGGGTGCCGGAAAGGTAGGTGCGGGAGCTGTCGCCGTAGAAGCTCCACAGGCTGTCGCAGTAGCCCTCCGGGGCGCTGAGCTGCTTCCTCCGGGAGGAGTTCCACTTGTCCCAGCCGTTTTCGTCCTCGCCGGGGTACTGAGCCATCTTCGGGTAGACCGGCTCGGTGGATTTAACTGCGCCTGCATTGACGCAGCCCGGAACATTCGTGAGCGTAACGGCTGCAAGCAAAACGGCCGACATGGATTTTGCCGCCTGGGTCAGGAGTTTATTTTTCATATAGTATTCCTTTCTGCGTAGGTTCGGAGGTCTTTTGTATGTAATACCGCTTACGGAAGTAAAAGGTTGCAGAAATCAGTTATAAAAATGAGGGAGCCTGATGGTTCCCTCGTTTTTGTGAGAGTACTATAACGACCGCGCTTTGTATTATCCCGCTGAAGAATACAGCATAGTGACGTTGTTCTCAGCGTAATCCAGCAGGAATATGCAGTCGTTGTTCGCGATTATATCCGGGAATTCATCCTGCCCCAGATCCAGCAGCGCGGCACGAGCAGATTCCGCGTCATCGTCATACCAGCCTATCAGGAGATAATTGTCCGTGTCCTGCCGGTAGTAGTCGGGTTCCTGCACCAGCGTCTGCGTGGGAAGGTGCTTCCACATTCTGGCGCAGAATATCTCGTCGCGGTTCATAACGCCGTCGCTTGTGATGAAAACCGAGAACGCGGACTTGCCTATCAGATGTTCTTCTGTGTTTTCCCTGTTGCGCCAGCCCAGTTCCGACTGCTCGCCGAGTACATCATAATTACGTGTAAGCACCGTGGTGGGGTAGTAGGTGTTGAGCATGTTATAGAAGATACGGGCGTTGTCGCCGATCCCCTCATAAGAAGGAAGGATTATCGGCAAACTGCCGTAGAGGGTCCTTACGGAAAGATCCTCCGTAAGGAAGCAGACATTCCCGACGCCGTAATAAACATCAGTCAGACCGAGGCCGTACAGACCGACCTCCCCGGTTGAAAGCTCCACGGTCAGCACGGTTTTTAGAGTCTGGTTGAAGTCTGGCAGGGTGTATTCAGCGGAAATGTACATTCTGTCGTAAACTGCCTGCACGCCCTGGGTGGGGAGGTAGCGTATGTTTCCCGACATTTCCGGGACATCGAACACGGTTTTGCCGGTCTGATGGTTCACAACGGTAAGCCACTCCGTAGAGTCCTTTACGGAGCCGTCCTCGTCGAATTCGAAGGCAAACCTTTCGTATACGACGTAAGTGTCGTTTGCAAACAGCGCGGACAGCCAGGAATCGTCGCTGCCGTAGTCGTACAGCAGCTCTTCCGTTCCGGTGAGCGGGTCGAATCTCCACAGCCTGTTTTCAGACCACCACTCGCCGTGGATCTGGGAGCCTTCAGTGAAATACATCTTTTTGTCAAAGCAGCCGAGGAAGTTGTCACCACCCCATTTGCCGAGCAGCGGAACATCGTAGGTTTCCACATTGAACGGAAGCTCGCTGACATCGCACCAGGTTCCGTTCAGCTCGAAAATATCGCTGTACTTTGAATCTCCTCCGGATATCAGCGAAACGCCCGAGGAGTTCCCTGTCTGCCCTGGCTGTTCAGTCTGTTCAGTCTGTTCCGGCTGACCCGGCTGGGAGGATACATCTGCGGTGGTTTCTCCGGCGGGCGGTGCCTCGGAGCTATGCGGAGCCTCGGCGGATCCCTGCGCGGTCTGGACTGCCTCCGCAGTGGAGGTCTGAGTTGATCCGGTGTTCCCGGTGCAGCCGCACAGCATCGCGAATGTGGCAAGTAGTGCAATGTGCTTTGCGTATTTTGGCATGGCTTTCCCTCCCTTTATTACTTGTATTCGTAGTCGTAAAAATGAAAGAAAAAGTTTCGCACCAGGCGATTTGCTTTGAATAAAAATACCAGCTCCTCCAATACTTTCATCAGACGAAACAACGGAGGTACACATCATGACAGCACGGTCACTTGACATAATAATGGCTCTGGGAGCGGCTCTGGCGCTGCTGCTGGGAGGATTCGCAGGCTTTGCGGAGGAATGCGACGAGATACCGTCTGAGGTTCTGCGGCTGCACATTCCGGCAAACAGCGACAGCCCCCGCGACCAGGAAATAAAGCTGGCGCTCCGGGACTGCGTATTGCAGGAGTACGGCACGCAGCTCTCCGGAGCGCGCAGCCGCGAAGAAGCCGCCGATACGGTGCGCGGGCTGCTTCCGGAGATAGAAAAAACCTGCTGCGAGTTCCTTTCGCAGCAGGGCGTTGACTATGGAGCTGAAGCCGAGCTTACCGAGATGTACTTCCCGACCCGGCGCTACGAGCAGGCGACTCTCCCGGCGGGGGAGTACCAGGCGCTGCGCATAACCCTCGGCAGCGGGGAAGGTCACAACTGGTGGTGCGTGATGTACCCGGCGATGTGCATTCCGCTGGCTTCGCAGCCTGCGGATACTCTGGATACACTGCCGGAGGATTTCACCGGGAACCGTGTGGAATTCAGGTTCGCGGTCTACGAGTTCTTTAAGTCGCTGTTTACAGGCGAATAGTCATGCGCACCAGGAGCGTCAGCGAAAACGCCGCCGCCAGGCGTATCTTGCTGCGGCTGATCCGCGCCGCCAGACAGCTTATCTCCCCGAGGGCGCACGCCTTATCCACGAACTGTATCACCCAGGTCTCGCGGAAGTGCGGCATGTGCGGCGACAGCGGCCACATGTGGTTTGCGATCATATCGCCCTCGCGGTCGTTTATCGGGAACATCTCCGTAGCGTTGAAGAACGCTACTTTCGGGTGGCCTACGGCGTGGTTTCCCTCGCCCTCCACTGGTTCGTGCTGCTTTCTGTCGTAGAGGAACAGGTCGTGCAGAAGCCCCGCCCTCGCGGCGGAGCAGGCGTCAAAATGGAGCTTCCGGCAGAGCAGGAAGTTGTAGTAGGATACGTTCAGGCTGTGCTGTAAGCGGGTCGTGCCCTTGTGGTGGGTGTACTCCCCGAGTTCCTGCACAGCGCTTGTGTTGAGCAGGTCGTGAACGCAGTCGTAGTATTCCGGTATCTTGTCAATGGTCTTGCGTGAGAATAAAGCTTTGTACAATTTATCACCCTGTTGCAGGTAAACGCTGTCCGCTGAGGACGGCGCGTCCCTGTTTTGGCATTTCTGCCCAATTCTTGCCTGCGGTTTATAGTTACATTGTACTATAATGTTGCGCGTTTTTCAACAGCTTATGCAGGGATTTGTCGAAACTGCACAGTTAATTTTTGTGAATTTGTGCAGTTTGTCAACGAAAATTCACCATCTGAGAAATAACGGCAGGATATCCGCAGAAGTATTACCAGGCGGCAGAAAAACCCAGGAACTCCGCCGGAATAACGACAAACTGCGCAGCGGAAAAGTGGTAAGATAAACATGATTGAAAGGGGGAAACCAAATGGTTAAGCTATACAACGACGGAAAGCGTATAACAGCGGCGCTTTCCGGGGATATCGACCACCATGCCGCCCGGGAAATGCGCCGGGAGCTTGACGAGGTGATAGAGCGCTCCCAGCCGGAGCTGCTGATAATCGACATGGAGAACGTCGGGTTCATGGACAGCTCGGGGATAGGGCTGATACTCGGGAGGCTGCGTGCGGTCAGGGCATGCGGCGGGGATATCATCATCAAGAACGCGCGCCCGGAAATCGCCGGGGTGATAAAGCTGTCCGGGCTTGCCGGGCTGCTGGTGGAAACCAGGGAGGTCGTGAAATGAAACGTGAGATACTGAACGAATGCCGGCTGAGCTTTCCGTCGCTGTCGGTGAACGAGAGCTACGCGAGGGCTGCCGCGGCTGCTTTCGCGGCTCAGGCGGACCCTACCGTGCGGGAGATAAGCGAGATAAAGACCGCGGTTTCCGAGGCGGTCACGAATGCCATCGTGCACGGATACCGCGGCTGCGTCGGCACGGTGGAGCTGATAATGCGGCAGTACCCGGGAGGGTTGTTCTACATATGCGTAAGGGACAAGGGCGCGGGAATACAGGACGTGGAGCAGGCGATGACTCCGCTGTTCACCACCGCGCCGGAGGAGGAGCGCAGCGGTCTGGGGTTCTCGGTGATGGAGAGCTTCATGGACCGCGTGAGCGTCAAGAGCGCGCCGGGAAAGGGCACTTCCGTCACGATGGAGAAGCGGATAAGCGCACACGCGCGCCCCGCTGAGCCGGAAAGGTCAGAAAAGCAGGTGAGCCTCGCGTGACCAGGGACGAATTCATCGAGGGAAACCTTCCGCTGGTGCATAAGCTGGCGAACAGGTTCCGGGGGCGCGGCGTGGAGTATGAGGAGCTGTACGCGGCGGGCTGCGTGGGTCTGGTGAAGGCGGTCGACCGCTTCGAGCCGGAGCGCGGGCTGTGCTTCTCGACCTACGCCGTGCCAGTGATACTCGGCGAGATACGGCGGCTGTTCCGGGACGGCGGCAGCGTGAAGATAAGCCGCAGCCTGAAGGAGCTTTCCGTAAAGGCTGCGCGGCTGCGCGACCAGCTTTCCGCCAACGGGGAGCCGCGTATCTCGGACATCGCGCAGGCTCTGGGGGTCACTCCCGAGGAAGCCGCCGAGGCGCTCTGCGCCGGAATCCCTCCGGTGTCGCTGGATCACGGCGGCGAGGACGGCGAGCCTCTGCCGGTGCCGTCCGCCTCCGGTGAGGACGCGCTCATCGACCGCCTGGCTCTGCGGCAGTGTCTGTCGGAGCTTTCCGGCGAGGACAGGGAGATACTCATGCTGAGGTACTTCCGGCGCAAGACGCAGTGCGAGACCGCACAGATCCTCGGAATGACTCAGGTGATGGTGAGCCGCCGCGAGCGTAAGCTGTTGAAGGAGCTGCGGGAGCAGTTGGTGTAGAAATCGCTTAAAACTGTTGACAAGCAAGTAAATATATGGTATCATTGTATTACATTAAATTATGGGAGGTAATTATATGCAGTCAACGGTTTCGGTATTGATGGCGGCGATAGTATTCATCGTCGAATTTTTCAGCGGGATTCTCAGCTCAGCCTCGGACAGGGAGCCAGCTAAACCCTATAAGCCTGATAAGCCTGCGGTCTCATCGACGCTGACGGTTTTCAGCAGGAACGACGAGTTCTCAGATTTGGTGGGAAAATATCAGCCGGAGGGCGCAAGGCTGAATTTCGTCAGCGAGTACATCGACTTCGAAGATTATGACGACGTACTGGAATATGGCTGGCGCGGTCAGACGGTGGATATCATCATCTGCGACAGCGCTGAAATTTGCAGATTTCTGGACAGCGTACTGCCGATGAAAGATATCGGGATATCCGAAGCGGAGGTCTCCGGGCTGTTCAGCTTCAACACTGAAAGCGGGAGGAACTCCTCCGGGGAGCTGTGCGCGCTTCCCGTTGTGAACGCTCCGGGAGTGTTCCTCTACAAGCGCTCCGCGGCGAAGAAGCTGTTCGGGACGGACGACCCGGAGACGGTGCAGTCGCACATCTCCGACTGGAAGAAGTTCCTGGAGACCGCCGAACTTGCCAGGAGCAAGGGTATCACCATGACCACCAACGCGTACGAGATGTACTTTGCGTTTGCGGGCGGAAGCAGCTTCACCGATAAAAACGGCAAGCTCTCGGTGCCGTCGGCGGCGATGGACTGGCTCTCTGCGGCTAAGAAAATGACCGACAGCGGGTGTCTCAGGGGCGGCTACAGCTGGTCAAACGAGTGGATGGAAAGCTTCGCCGACCCGGATATTTTCGGGCATTTTACGGCAAGCTGGTTTATTGAGGGAGTCCTCCCGACAATAACAAACAGCGACGACTACGCGGTCTGCGCGGGTCCGCAGTACTTTATCTGGGGAGGTTCCTACGCGCTGGTGAACCCGCAGTGCAAAAACCGTGAAGCGGCAGCGGAGCTGCTCCGGAGCGTGTGCATTTCCGGCAGCATGGATACCTCGTCGCAGGACACGACTGTGATTCCCGGAAACCGCGCGAAATTCGCGGCAATGCAGCCGATAGAGCTGCCGCAGCTCGGCGGTCAGGACATCGGAAAGGTGTACCTCGAGGTGATGGACAGCGTTCCGCCGCTGACAGGGAAGAACTCCGCAGACCGTATCCTGTCTGATAATTTTCATGCGTTTATGCTGGGGTACCTCAACGGAGATCTCGGGGATATTTCTATAACCGAAGCGGTAGATCAGTACTGCGGACAATTCTAAAAGCTATATCCCGAATACGTATAAAATCAGCCCCGGACGGTCATACGCCCGGGGCTGATTTTTGAAAACGACCACAATTCGCCTTGAATCTATTAAGATTCATCGCGAAGCGATACCATAATTCCGAATTCTGAATTCCGAATTATCCTATTACCTTGTAGTCTTTGTCCTCGACTGCCTTTTTGAGGGTCTCAAACGGGGTCTCGGCGGAGAGCTTGACTACTGCGGTGCCCTTTTCGTGGCTGACCTCGGCGCTTTCAACGGTGGGGAGCGCCTCGAGCGCCTTCTTTACAGCCGCCTCGCAGTGACCGCACATCATGCCTTCGATCTTCATTGTTACTTCCATTGATTTTTCCTCCTTGTGGTGTTTGTTGCTGATATGGTGTATTTTTCTGTCATGCGCGGGGCTGTGGACCTTCACGAAATTCAGCCTGAGCGCGTTTGAAACTACGCAGAAGCTCGAAAGGCTCATCGCCGCAGCTCCGAACATCGGGTCAAGGCTCCAGCCGAACAGGTTCACGAACACGCCCGCCGCCAGCGGTATACCTATCGTGTTGTAGATGAACGCCCAGAACAGGTTCTCCTTGATGTTCCGCAGGGAAGCGCGGCTCAGCCGCACCGCCGCCGGGACGTCCGTGAGACGGCTGTTCATCAGGACCACGTCCGCCGCGTCTATCGCGATATCCGTGCCGGCTCCGATGGCTATGCCGATATCCGCGCGGGTAAGGGCGGGGGCGTCGTTTATTCCGTCGCCGACCATCGCTACCTTGCCCTGCTCCTTCAGGGAGCGTATCACGGCTTCCTTGCCGTCCGGGAGAACTCCGGCTATTACTTCGTCGACACCCGCCTGCGCTCCGACCGCCTTCGCGGTGCGTTCGTTGTCGCCGGTCAGCATTACCACGCGTATGCCCATGTTCCGGAGCTGCTTCACGGCTTCGGGGCTTTCGGGCTTTATAACGTCCGCTGCGGCGATGACTCCGAGCAGCTTTCCATCGCGGGCGAAGCACAGCGGAGTCTTGCCTTCGCCGGAGAGCCTGTCGGTTTCAGCGCGGAGCTCATCCGGCATTTCGGAGTTCTCCGAGATGAACTTCACGCTGCCGCCGAGAAGCGCGGAGCCGTTCAGCTTTGCGGAAAGTCCGCTGCCTGGCAGGGCGGTGAATTCCTCGGTTTCCTGCGGAGCTGCGCCGTTTTCCGAGCAGTACGCCATGACTGCGGAGGCGAGCGGGTGCTCGCTGCGGGATTCAAGCGCGCAGGCAGAGCTCAGCAGCTCCCCGCGGGTGACCCCGGCGGCGGGGATAACGTCAGTGACCGCGGGTTCGCCCTTTGTGATGGTTCCGGTCTTGTCGAGCGCCACAATGCTGACCTTTCCGGTTTCCTCAAGCGAGACCGCAGTCTTGAACAGTATGCCGTTCTTTGCGCCCATGCCGTTGCCGACCATTATCGCCACCGGAGTAGCCAGCCCCAGCGCGCATGGGCAGCTTATGACCAGCACGGAAATTCCCCTTGCAATGGAGTATCCTACGGTCTGACCGCACAGCAGCCATACCGCGATAGTGACGAGCGCTATCCCGATGACCACCGGGACGAACACGCCGGAAACCTTGTCCGCGAGCTTTGCGATGGGGGCTTTGGTCGCGGAGGCGTCGCTCACCATCTGGATTATCTTTGACAGCGCGGTGTCGCCGCCGACCTTCTCGGCGCGGCACCTGAGATATCCCGACTGATTTATCGTTGCGGCGGAGACCTTGCTTCCCTCCGATTTGTCCACCGGAAGGCTTTCTCCGGTCAGGGCGGATTCGTTGACCGCGCTGCTGCCCTCGATGACTACGCCGTCAGCAGGAATGCTCTCGCCGGGCTTCACCGCGAATATATCCCCGACTGCCAGCTGCTCCGCCGGTATCGTCAGCTCCTCGCCGCCGCGTATCACCGTGGCTTCTGAGGGGGCGAGCTTCATCAGCGATTTGAGCGCGTCGGTGGTCTTGCCCTTGGAGCGCGCCTCCAGCATTTTGCCGACGGTTATCAGCGTGAGTATCATAGCGGCGGATTCGAAGTAGAATTCGTCCATGAAGGGCATTGCCGCCTCAGCGCCGCCGTGGAGCTGCGCGTCGGTCATTGCGAACAGCGCCGCAGTGCTGTATCCGAACGCTGCGGAGGCGCCGAGCGCTACCAGGGTGTCCATATTCGGAGCGCCCCTCACCAGCGACCTGAAGCCGCTTATAAAGAATCTCTGGTTTATCACCATGACCGCCGCAGTCAGCAGGAGCTGTATCAGCCCCATTGCAGTGTGATTTCCCTCAAGGAAGGGCGGCAGCGGGAATCCCCACATCATGTGCCCCATTGAGAAGTACATCAGTATTACCAGGAACACCAGCGAAGCTATCAGCCGGTGCTTCATCGAGCGGAATGCGTTTTCCTGCACGTTTTCGGAGCTTTTCGCGGACTTTTCCGGCTTTGCGCCCTTTACGGAGGCTCCGTAGCCTGCGTTCGTTACGGCGGCGATTATGTCCGAGCTGGACGCTGTACCCTCGACGCCCATCGAGTTCGTAAGCAGGTTCACCGAGCAGGAAGTTACCCCCGGCACTTTTGAGACCGCTTTTTCCACACGGGCGCTGCACGCGGCACAGGTCATGCCTGTGACGTCGTATTGCTGCATTTTCATGCCCCTTTCTTTTTTCTTGATCTATCTGTTATTTCATCATTTTCTGCAAAGTGTCGAGGAGTTCGTCTATCACCTCGTCGTTGCCCTCGCGTATGTTCTGGGCGACGCAGCTTTTCATGTGGCTCGCAAGGAGCTGCTTGTTGAACGAATTCAGCGCCGCTGTGACAGCCGCGGTCTGCACCATGATATCCGTGCAGTAGGCGTTGTTCTCGAGCATGTTCTCTATTCCGCGAAGCTGACCCTGTATCCGTTTCAGACGGTTCATCAGCGAGCGGTATTCTTCCGGGGAGCGCTCCTTGGTTTTCTGGCAGTGCTCGCACTGGCAGCAGTCTTTGTGCTCCATTGGTATCACCTCCGTTGTTCTCTGTGGATATTATATACCCTCATGGGGTATTTGTCAAGAGGTTTTAAAAAATATGTTTAGGGAACCTCTAAAAACCGGTTTGAAAAGGGAAAATGGGTAGAGTGCGCCGAATGCGATGAAAGCCGACGAAGTAAGGCTGTATGCCTTACGAGGAGGTTTGAAGAAGCAGTCGGTGTGCTATACACATTTTCACTCAAACAAGGTTTTTAGAGGTGACCTTTAGAAAAAAACTGGATAGACATTGACTAGGCAGCAATAATGTGATATAATTTCTCTGTAGAATGCAACCTTTTTATTCTGAAATATGTCTTATTATATACAAAGGAAGATGAGCGGAAGGCTCACGTGCAAGGAGGACAATATGAGCATGACAAAAAAGGCAGTCACCATGCTGGCTGTGTTTCTGACGGCGTTTGCGCTTATAGCGGCTGCTGTTCCGATGGTAATGGCACAGGCGTCGAATCCCACGGTGCTGTTCACCGGCAGGAAGAATTTGAGCGGCGCATTCGTTATTTCCGACAGCAGTGTAGTTCCGGAGGGTTCCACGCTGTACGTCAAGAAGGGCGGCAAGCTCTACATAAAGAGCGGCGCGGAGCTGATAGTAAACGGCACGCTGAAAGTAGCCGCAGGCGGCGCAGTATACGTCAAGGGGACTCTCACGGCAGGCGAGGGCGCTGTGACTTCCGTCACCGGAAAAGTAAAGATACAGAAGAACGGCGTGTTCACCCAGGGAGGCACGCTCCGCGTGAATAAGGGCGGAAACGTGTTCGGTCTGGGGACCCTCGAGGTAGTGAACAACTTTTCCGATATCGTATGCAAGGGTACGGTGAAGTCCAAGATAAAGGCTCCGGCGCCGGTCGAGACGGACGGAGTTACCACTATCGGCGGCGTGATAATCGTCAACCGCCAGTTCGACCTGCCGAAGGATTACGGCGACGGCCTCACGGACGAAACTTACAGCGCGTACCTGAAAATGCGCGAGGCTTCCGGATATGACATGTCGATAGTTTCCGGATTCCGCTCCTACGAGAAGCAGAAGGCTACCTTTGCGTACTGGGCTTCCATCGACGGAGCAGAAGTCGCTGATACCTACTCGGCTCAGCCGGGGCACTCCGAGCACCAGACCGGGCTTGCAATGGATATTTCCTCGCTCAGGCAGAGCTACGGTGAAACTCCGGAGGGAAAGTGGCTCGCGGAGCATTGCTGGGAGTACGGCTTCCTGCTGAGATACCCGAAGGGCAGCGAGAAGATAACCGGGTACATCTACGAGCCGTGGCATGTGCGCTACCTCGGAACAAGCACGGCGAAGCTCCTGCACGACAGCGGCCTTACTCTCGAGGAATTCCTCGGAGTGGCGTGAGGCGTAAGTTTATAGGCGACCGTACTTTTTAAGCGCGGCCGCTTTTTTTAATTCGGAATTATGAATTCGGAATTTCGGTGTCCCGCTTCGCGGGATTGATACAATTGAATAGATGCCGCGACAGCGCACAATAATTCCGAATTTGAAATTGAATTTCCTCCACGATTTGTTTTTCAATATATTTTTCCCAATCAATCTCATTAAATTACACAAATGTGACGGGGGTAAACCGGAAAATATTCACAATTATGCGGGCGGTTGTACAAATCTGACAAAAACCGCTTTACATGTTGAAGATTTTGTAGTATAATAATAGAAACGTGCTGCGCGGCAGGCATTTATCGTCAGCCGGCGCAGTAATATCTGAAAGGAATGGTGGCGAAATGTCTAAATCGATCCTGATTACGGGCGGAGCGGCAAGCGGAAAATCGCGCTGGGCGGCTACCAGCTACTCGCACTATGACTACGTGCTTTACATGAGAACCGGGGAGGCTGTTGATCCGGACACCCTGCACCGCATAGAATACAGCAACAACCAGAACGGCGTTGACTGGGACATCGTAGAGGGCGTGTACGACGACCCGGCAGGCAGGATAGGCGACCACAAGTTTGTGATCTTCGACCGCCTGAGCGATTACGCTTCCATCATGATAGACCGCATGTGCCCGGATATCTCCCAGATGTCCGACGAGCTGATGAAGTCCATCGAGCGCCGCATTATCGCAGATATCGAGGATATGCGCGAGCGTATCCGCGAACTCAACGGCAGCATGATCGTAATTACCCTCGAGACCGGATTCTCGGTCGCGCCCACCGACCCCAGGCAGATAGCTTTCCGTAAGATACTCGGAAGCGTAAACCAGCGTATCGCTAATTCCTCAGATGAGGTTTATTTCTCCGCAAGCGGCATTCAGTTCAAAATCAAGTAACGTCAGCATATCATAATACATATATTGGGAAGGAATAGAACACAATGACATTTGAAGAATTCATAATGCAGGCGCGCGAAATGAACGCCTCCGATATACACCTTACCGTCGGCGCTCCCACCGTTGTGCGCGTAAACGGCGAACTCCGCAAGTATACCGAGCTTTCCGACCAGGTAGTCAACCGCACCATTCTTTCGATACTCTCCGCCGAGCAGGAGAAAATGCTCACCGAGGGCAAGGACATCGACTTCAGCTTCGAGCTGAAGAACGGCGCCCGCCAGCGCGTCAACGTATTCCGCCAGAGCGGCAAGCTCGCGGCGTGTATCCGTCTGCTGAACGCCGAGATACCCACCCTTGAGGAGCTGAAAATGCCTCCGGTGCTTCTGGAATTCGCAAAGAAGCGCAGAGGTCTCGTGCTTGTTACCGGCCCTACCGGCGCTGGTAAGTCCACGACCCTCGCCGCGCTGATGGAGTACATCAACAAGACCCGCGCCTGCCACGTCATCACCATCGAGGACCCGATAGAGTACCGCTACAAGCAGGAGAAGGCGACTATCCATCAGAGAGAGCTCGGGCGCGACGTTCCGTCGTTCCACGAGGCGCTCCGCAGCGCGCTGCGTGAGGATCCGGACGTTATCCTCATCGGCGAGATGCGCGATTACGAGACCATCTCCCTTGCGATGACCGCAGCCGAGACCGGACACCTCGTGTTCGGTACGCTGCATACCTCCAGCGCGGCTCAGACCGTTGACAGAATCATCGACGCATGCCCGATACATTCCCAGGATCAGGTGCGCTCTCAGCTTGCCAGCATGATACAGGGCATCATCGCGCAGACCCTTATCCCCCGCGCCGACGGCAAGGGCAGAGTAGCCGCAGTCGAAGTAATGATCGGCACCGACGCGATACGCAATCTTATCCGTTCCGCGAAGATAAACATGATGGAGACCACTATGGCGGCAGGCGCCCGCGATGGAATGTGCACGCTCAACGCCAGCCTCGCTAACCTCTACAAGACCGGTCAGATATCCTACGAGACAGCGCTTGAATACGCTACCGACCGCGGTGAGATGGAAAAGAAGCTGCTCAGCGGAATTTAAATTAAATTCGGAATTCGGAATTATTGTGTCCTACTCCGTGGGACGTTATCTCAAATTGAGTTCCAGTATTTATTGTTTCAGCGTTTTTTTAATTACGTCCGCGAAGCGGACGCCTAAATTCCGAATTCTGCATTCTGAATTCCGAATTTTACATTCTCGTCCGCGGGTATACCGCGGACGAATTTAGTAAAGGGGACAATTTATGAAATGTATTCCTGTTTTAGAGCTTAATTCCATGTCGGCTGACCCGCACAGGCTTATAGAAAAATCAGAGAACGCCTATGCTGATCAGATCTCCCGAGCGGCAGAGCGTATCTACCGCGAGCGCCGGGAGAAGCCGGTGGTGCTTATCTCAGGACCGTCAGGCTCCGGCAAGACCACCACGGCTGGAAGGCTCGCAAGGCTCCTTGAGGACAACGGCTGCTGCGCCCATACCATCTCAATGGATAACTACTTCCTGCCGCTTACCTCTGAGGAGCTCAGGCTCGCCGAGGAAGGGAGGTTCGATTTTGAATCCCCGAAGCGGCTTGATACCGAGCTTTTCAAGCAGCACATCGAGCTGCTGAGCCGCTGCCAGCCGATAGACGTCCCGGCGTTCGATTTTACTATCCAGGACAGAAAGCCCGGATTCCGGCTTGAATACAAGCCCGGCGACATCGTTATCATGGAGGGCATTCACGCGCTGAATCCCGACGTTATCGGGCATTCCGACGAGTACACCAACCGCGTGTACGTTTCAGTCAGGACGCGCCTTGAAAGCGGCGGAGAGCTGCTCCACCCCTCGAAAATACGCCTTATGCGCAGACTTATCCGCGATAAGCTGTACCGCGGGCGTTCCATCACCGAAACTATGGAGTTCTTCAAGTCAGTCGAGCGCGGCGAGAATCTCTACATCATGCCGTACAAACACCGCGCAAGCTTCGATATAGACACATTCATCGCATACGAGCCGATGGTCTACCGGGATATCCTGCTCGACGACCTGCACAGGGTGTCCAGAACCTATCCGGAGTACGGAAAGTACGCCGACATCGAAAAATTCCTGCGGAAGCTGGAACCGCTCGACCCTGCAAACGTACCCGATAATTCCCTTGTACGGGAGTTCATCGGATAAATATATGATAACCTCTAAAAACGAAAGGCAAAAAAATGAACGTCAGAAAGTACGAGAAAAAGGACATTCCCGCGCTTATGCGCATATGGAACGAGGTAGTTGAAGCGGGTCAGGCGTACCCGCAGGAGGAATTACTCACGGAGCAGACCGCAAAGGAGTTTTTCGCGGCGCAGAGCTTCACCGCCGCAGCCGAGGATAACGGCGAGGCGGTCGGGCTGTACATTCTCCACCCGAACAACGTCGGCAGGTGCGGACATATCGCCAACGCAAGCTACGCGGTGCGCTCGGATATGCGCGGAAAGCATGTCGGGCGCGAGCTTGTTTCCGACTGCCTCCACAGATGTAAGGAGCTTGGCTTCCGGGTGCTTCAGTTCAACGCTGTCGTGGCTGACAATATCCCTGCGCTGGCGCTTTACAAGAGCCTCGGATTCGCGCAGCTCGGGGTTATCCCCGGCGGCTTTCGCAAGAAGGACGGGACATACGCGGACATAATCCCGCACTATTTCGATGTGACAAAGCTATGATGAGACCACAGTTTTACGATAAATTCCTGTGCACCGGCGATAAATGCACCGACAACTGCTGCATAGGCTGGGAAATCGACATCGACAAACCCGCCATGGAGCGCTTTGCGAAAGTCCCGGGGGAGTTCGGCGAGCGGCTCCGCTCCGCGATACACGGCGGGGAGCAGCCGACCTTCGCGCTGGCTTCCGGCGACCGCTGCGCGCTGCTCCGTGAGGACGGTCTGTGCGAGCTTATCCTCCACTGCGGGGACGGGATACTCTGCGATATCTGCGCGCTCCACCCGAGGTTCTTCAACGAATTCGGGGAGGTCAGGGAAGCCGGACTTGGCTTGTGCTGCGAGGAGGTCTGCCGGCTGATGTTCAGCAGTTCCGAGCCGCTGGAGTTCATGCTTGACGAGGACGACAAAGCCGCGCTTTCCGGCGATGATGAGTACACCGGGCTGCTCCGCAGGGCGCGCGGGGAGATGTTCGCGGCGCTCCAGGACCGCAGGCTCCCGGTGGCGGAACGCCTGAGCCGCTGTGCGGAATTCGCGTGGCAGATCCAGGAGGCTCTGGAGCTTGAGCAGCCGCTTCCCGGCGTTCCGCAGGAATACCCGGATATCTTCACGCCGGATGAGGTCTCGCGGCTTCTGGACACGCTTTCCGCGATGGAGAGCATAAATCAGGAGTGGGCGGATACCCTGGAGCGGCTGACGCAGCGGCAGGAGGAGCTTCTGGAGGCTCTGCCGGAGTTTCTGGGCGAAACCGGCGGGGAGTGGAGGTACGAGCACATTGCGGTGTACTTTCTCTACCGACACTTCACCGACTGCCTGTCAGACGGCGCTGTGTACGCCCGGACGATGGTCGCGTGCTGTTCTGCGGCGGCGGTCATGCTGATGGACTGTATGCGTTGGAAGGATTCCGGCGCGCTTTCCGAATGGGACAGGATACTCGACCTGAAACTCTACTCAAAGCAGGTGGAGTACTCCGAGGAAAACACTGCGGAGTTCATCGCGGAATACGACTGATATCCATAAAAGTTCAGCGCCGGTGCTTTCACATCGGCGCTGAAAGGGTATATCTTAACCAGCCGTTAATGCCTCCGGCTTCTCACGGGCGCGCCGGCTGCTGCGCTGGCAGGGACAGCACGCCACCATCGGCGCGGCTGTGGATCTGGGCTTTTGAGCCATACCCTGCCTTATAATATGCCCGGTCGGGCTTTCGTGTGAGTGATTTACTCCTCTGTTTCTGTGGGGTGCGCGGATTCTGGAGGCTGCATAGGCACGCTCAGCGTATCGCCGTTCACTAAAACGAACGCGTAAACGCAGGTTCCCTGCGGCATTTCCACAATTATGCGGCACACTCCGCTTTCCGCAGCGGTTATCGTGTTGCCGGAGTACTCCAGCGGCTCGGTCTCGTCCTCGGAAAGGTATCTGACCGCTGAGATTATTCGCGCGTTCTCCGGCAGTCCGATTTTCAGGAGACTTCCCGGCTCGGCGGAGGCAGTGAGGAGTTTATTTTCCTGCGCAAGCCGCCACGGGGTGGCGCAGTCAACGGAAGCAGTCAGCGCTTCGCCGTTTTCCTCGACTGTCCAGGTGTAGACGCATTTAGTTATGTGCAAGCCGATATCTGTGCCGCTTAAGTAGAGGTAAAGCTCCGGCGGCTGGGACGGGTCGGTCTGGCTGCGGGTAACGGCGAAATAGTAGTCCGCATTGCCCTGGGGGAAGCTCAGCGACACCACCGCTACTCCGCTGTACGCTTCGTCCGGGAAGCTTATCGAGCCGTCCGGGGTGTAGTCCAGAGCGCAGCTTTCGGATTCGTCCAGCGGGTAGAACTGCGCTCCGGTCAGCTCTGCGCCGCTGAGCTGTATTTTCGGTTCGTTCTCCGACACTAAATCGAGGTCTACCACTGCGGTTATCAGCCCGTCGGCGTAGGCTATCAGCGGTCCTGCGCTGCAGGAGGCGGTATCTTCACCCTGATAAGACCACGTGTAGGAGCCGAGGGTCATCACTGCGGCGGAAGCCAGCCCGTTTCCGCTGTAGGTCACAAGCACCTGCGGAGGGGTCTCCGGTTCAGACGGCGCTTCCCGGGTCAGGAATGCTATGTCGGGCTCCAGCACCGCTATTTCAGTCTCCGAGGGGTCAAGGGCAATGGCTGCTGACGATGTATCACTTGATGTACACCCGGCTGCGAGGATAATTCCGGCGAGCGCCAGAAGTGCGGCGTATTTTTTCATAGGAAAACCTCCCTTGTTTTTTATAAATAATACCGGACATATGCCAGAAAGGTTGCAGAAATGACGACAGACGAGATAAGAAGCAGGCTTTTCGCCTTGCAGGACGTAAAATACCGCGATTTTCAGGGCGGGCTTATCCCGGGAATGAATCCGGAAAACATGATAGGCGTGCGCACTCCGGAGCTTCGGAAGCTTGCGAAAGAGGTCGGCGCTGACGGTACATTTCTCGCGGAGCTTCCGCACAGGTACTTTGACGAGAATCAGCTCCATGCGTTCATTGTTTCCGGAATCAGGGACAAGCAGGAGTGCCTGCGCCGGGCGGAGGAATTCCTGCCCTATGTTGACAACTGGGCGACCTGCGACCAGATGTCGCTGAAATGCTTCAAAAAGTCGCCGGAGGAGCTGCTCCCGCACATAAGGGAGTGGATAGATTCCGAGCGCACCTACACCATGCGCTTCGGCGTGGGCTGCCTTATGGAGTTCTTCCTGGACGAGCATTTCAGCCCGGAATACCCCGAGATGGTATCAAAAATCCGCAGCGGGGAATATTACGTCAACATGATGACGGCGTGGTACTTCGCAACGGCGCTCGCAAAGCAGTACGACGCGGTTCTTCCGTACATTGAGCGGCGCAGGCTCGACCAGTGGACCCACCGGAAAACTATCCAGAAGGCGATAGAAAGCTACCGGGTTTCTGATGAGCACAAGCAGTACCTCAGAATGCTGAAATAATGTGAAATTTTTCTCAAAAAATGCTGCGCGGGGTTGACAAATCACGGCTCGGGTTGTATAATATATACAGCAAATCAAAAATAGTTCTCGTTTTTTGGAGGCATAAAAATGACAGTTACAGAAGATATCCGTTACATCGGCGTGAACGACCATGATATTGACCTGTTCGAGGCTCAGTACACTGTTCCGGAGGGCATGTCGTACAATTCCTACGTTATCCTCGACGAGAAGGTCGCGGTTATGGACACCGTTGACGGCAGATTCGGCGGCGAATGGCTCGGAAACCTTGAGAAGGAGCTTTCCGGAAGAACTCCGGATTACCTCGTAGTTCAGCATATGGAGCCTGACCATTCCGCGAACATCGCAGTTTTCGCTGAGAAGTACCCCTCGGCGAAGATCGTGGCTTCAAAGCAGGCGTTCGTGATGATGAAGCAGTTTTTCGGCACGGACTACGCCGACAGGCAGGTAGTCGCGGCTGAAAAGGATACCCTCGAGCTGGGTAAGCATACCCTTAATTTCATTGCGGCTCCGATGGTTCACTGGCCGGAGGTCATCATGACATACGACAGCGCCGACAAGGTGCTGTTCACCGCGGACGGATTCGGTAAGTTCGGCGCGCTCGACGCTGCGGCTGACGCTGAGTGGGACTGCGAGGCAAGGCGCTACTATTTCGGCATCGTCGGCAAGTACGGCGCGCAGGTGCAGGCAGTCCTGAAGAAGGCAGCCGCCCTCGATATCGCGATGATCTGCCCGCTTCACGGTCCGGTGCTGAAGGAGGATCTCGGTCACTACATTGATAAGTACAACATCTGGTCGAGCTACGGCGTTGAGAGCGAGGGCGTGTTCATCGCGTACGCAAGCGTTTACGGTAACACCAAGAAGGCGGCGGACATGCTGGCTTCAAAGCTTGCGGACAAGGGCGTGCACGTTACGGTCAGCGACCTCGCCCGGGACGACTGGGCAGAGTGCGTTGAGGACGCGTTCCGCTACGGCAAGCTGGTGCTTGCGGCTCCGACCTACAACGCGGACGTGTTCCCGGCTATGAAGGAGTTCATAAACCACCTGACCGAGCGCAACTACCAGAACCGCACCATCGGAATTATCGAGAACGGTTCCTGGGCGCCGATGGCGGCTAAGGTCATGAAGGGGATGTTTGAGAAGAGCAAGAACATCACGTTCGCTGAGAACACCGTGACCGTACGCTCCGCAGTGAACGCCGCGAACGAGGCTCAGATCGAGGCTCTGGCAGAGGAGCTCAAGGGCTGATTCCTGGCTTATATGGCTTATAATTTACTTTCTCCCCGGAAGTTTCCGGGGAGATTTTTGTTTTTTTCCCAAAAACCCCTTGACAAATCAGTGCAAACAGATTATACTGTATATACAACACATTAACAGATGAGGGAGAGTGAAATTATGTCGCTCAAGGTCGACAACATCGTCAAGACATACGGCAGCTGCAGGGCAGTAGACGGTCTGAGCTTCGAAATGAAGGAGCCGGGCGTGTTCGCGCTGCTGGGAACTAACGGCGCGGGAAAAACCACGTCTATACGCATAATACTGGGAATGCTGAGCGCGGACAGCGGCTCGGTCACATGGCACGGGAAGAAGTTCGTGACCGCTGCGGAGTCCATCGGCTACCTCGCGGAGGAGCGCGGACTTTACCCCAAGTACAAGATAATGGATCAGCTCATGTATTTCGCTTCGCTGAAGGGCATGAAGCGGCAGGACGCTCAGCGCGCAATTGACTATTGGTTCGACCGTCTGGGAGTTCAGGAGTACCGCGACAAGCGCGCGGAGCAGCTCTCCAAGGGCAACCAGCAGAAGATACAGCTGATAGCTGCGCTCGCGCCGAACCCGGAGCTTCTGATACTTGACGAGCCGCTTTCCGGTCTGGACCCGGTAAATGCTGAGCTTTTCAAGAGCGTTATCCGCGAGGAGATAAAGAAAAACAAGTTCGTGATAATGTCCAGCCACCAGATGTCAACAATAGAGGAGTTCTGCCGGGATATCGTGATACTCAACAAGGGCAGGACGGTGCTACAGGGAAATCTGAACGATATCAAGAAGGGCTACGGCAGGGTGAAGCTCACCGTCAAATGCGAGGGCGACATCACCGCGATGGCTCAGGAGTGCGGTCTGAACCTCACCGAGGAGACCCCGAACGGCTCCAGCTACAACGTATCCAGCGAGGAGCAGGCGCACGCCCTGCTGAACAGGATAATTGAAAGCGGAATGCCGCTTATAAAGTACGAGCTGCGCGAGCCGTCGCTCAACGAGATATTCATTGAAAAGGTCGGAAATGCTGCAAAGGCGGGTGAGTCTGATGAGAAATGACGCTGCAAGAGGCTGGAAAAAGGTCTTTGGATTTACATTCACACAGTATGTGCGCACAAAGTCGTTCATTGTGGGTACAATAATTGTATGCCTGATAACGATACTGCTGGTGGGCGGTCTGAACATCATACCCAAGCTGATGGGGGCGGGGGATTCCATAACAGGCTCCGGGAATTCTGACGAGCCGCCGGCGCTTGACAGCGTGTACCTGATAGACGACAGCGGTCTGCTGACCTCCGAGGACACCGACAAGCTGACCTCCGCGGGAGTGAAGCTCACAAGCACAGACAAGACGGCTTCCGAGCTGATAGACCAGCTTACAGACGCGGACGCAGGCAAGGTGCTTGTAACTATATCCGCAGATGAGAGCGGCTCCGAGGTGCTTGGCTACACGGTAAAGACCTACTATTCGCCCGACACCGACGGAACCTCCGTGGATACGCTTACAGGCATGGTTTCAGACCTTGTGACTTACCGCAACATGATAAACGCCGGAGTGTCCCCGGATAACTTCGCGGCTACGCAGCGGTATGTCAGCACGTCGAAAATACAGGCAGGCTCGGACGAGTGGAACGTGTTTGAAACGATGATAAATTACGTTGTGCCTATCGTTATTTCGCTGGTTCTGTTCATTATGATATTCGCGTACGGTCAGACCGTCGCGCAGTCCATCGCAACGGAAAAGACCTCCCGCGTAATGGAGCTGCTGCTTACCTCCGTGAGACCTCTCGCGGTGGTTATAGGTAAGGTACTGGCGATGGGCTGCGTGTCGATATTGCAGTTCCTGCTGATAGGCATTGTGGGTGGAATTTCGTTTGCGGCAACGGCTCCGTTCGGCATCGGCGGCGACCTCGTGAATATGCTCCAGAACGCCGATGTTCAGACCGGCGAGAACGCTCAGATCGTCGAGGCGTTCAACGGCAGCTTCGGGAGTATGACTCCGCTGTCGTTCGTGCTGATATTCGTTATTTTCATTCTCGGATTCCTGTTCTACGCGCTTATTGCGGCGCTGGTCGGAGCCTCCGTGAGCCGCATGGAGGATCTCGCGCAGGCTATGCAGCCTTATTCTCTGCTCGGCGTGCTGGGATTCTACCTTGCGTACTTCCCGGCGATGTTCACAATGGGCAGCCTAGAGACCGGTGCGGCTTCCGATAATGTGATGCAGACCTTCTCGTATTACTTCCCGGTAAGTTCGCCGTTTTCGCTTCCTGCGGCTCTGATGGTCGGTAAGCTGTCAATGCCGGAGGTGATTGTCGCGGTGCTTATTCTGGCGGCGTTTGTGGCTCTTGTGGCGGTGATAGTTGCAAGGGTGTATGAGATGATAATTCTGCATAACGGCAGCAGGCTTAAATTTATGGATATCATTAAAATGGCTGGCAGAAAGTAATTGCAGTTGGGGTTCAGCTTTCGGCGAGGATATAAATTGACGGGCAGGCGTTAAGCTTGCCCGTTTTGGTTTTGGGGAAACTGGAATTTGTGCGGCTGGTGTTCGCCTTTGAGCGACTCCCGATTAGGGCGGCTCAAATTTATACCGTTATCTGACTGCGGATTTTTTCGAAGGTCTTTTCACCGATTCCGCTTACGTTCATAATATCCTGCACCGTTTTGAAATTCCCGTTAATGCGGCGATATTCGACAATGGCCGCCGCTTTGACTTCGCCTATACCTTTCAGCTTTACCAGCTCACTGGCAGGCGCGGTGTTTATATTTATAAGCTCAGATGAGTTTTCACTGTCGGCGGCGTCAGCGGTTTCCTCCGCCTTTGACGACGAGGTTTGCAGAATTTGCACCGCGGAACTTCCCGCCGCGTAATTCGCGGAGGCTTCTGACACAGTTTCGCGCTCCGTACTTATCAGAATGGGTTCGGTTTCGGTTTTGGTTTCGGCAATCGCTGAATTACCAGGCTCTGGTTCCTCGGTGAGAAGCTCGGGTTTTTTATATCCGCGGCTTTTCTGTATTATCTGCGTACCTGCGGTGTATTCCGGCTCGTATCCGGACGTTTCCTCCGTTTCAGCGGATTTCGGAAAGCGTATGACTATCGCCGGAGTCTGATCAATGCGTGTAAAGAAGTCGAAAAGCGTGATAAGAATGCCGGCTGCCAGGCAGACGCGGATAACGTTCAGCGCCGCGTCAACTATTGAGAAAGGCTTTTTCATAGCCGCTCCTTAAAAATTATGTGATATTACCTCCATCGGAAGTAAATATGCCGTATTTGGTCTTTAGACGTTCAAGCTTTTTTCCCAGCGGTTTATTGAGCGCTAGCAGGAAAACTACGTTTGATACGCAGTACACAGCCGTTACGGGCGCTGCGGAGATTATCGCGGCGATCCAGAGCTCCCCTGAGAAACTGCCGTTCATTGAAAGAACCGTCCACACGTCCATGATGAACGAGTACCCGATTCCGGAAGCGATTCCGAAAATGCACAGCGGAAGCGGTTTGCTTATCCAGCCGTGTTTTCCGAGGATCCCGGCGGTGGCTCCTATGAGGCCCCAGCAGAGCATCTGGAAAGGCGTCCAGGGTCCCTGACCGAACCAGATGTTGGAGATAACAGCGGAGAGCGCTCCTATCATGAATCCCACCTGAGGTCCGAGGTGACGTGCTGCAAGGGCGACTATCGCGGAAACCGGCTTGAAAAATGGAACAGGCGCGAAAATAAATCTTCCTGCGGCAGAAAATGCGGTCATTACCGCAATGAGCACAAGCTCGCCTGCGGAGGGAGCGCGTTTTTCAAACGACAGGAAGAATGGTATACAGCATAACACCGAAGCGGCGGCGCTCGCAAACCAGAATCCGCTTCCGCCGGAGAGAACGGCTCCAAGAATCGCGGCAGCCGTCAGCCCAGCCGCAGCAATGAGCGATACGACTTTTTTCACTGCTGGTGCCGTTTTTCTATGCCCGCAAGAATATCGTCAACTTCATAGCGCGACTTGTCCCTTGAGTCGTCATCCTCGGTTATAAGGTCGCTGCGGTTTTTGGAAGCGAGGATATCCGCGCTGCGGCGGCTTTCAGGTCTGGCGGTGCGGGAGGGCACCGCTGCGAGGGCGTCCTCGAGGTCGATGATCGAACGGCTGGACTTTGCGGTCTGCTTTCCGGTGAGGTTCCTGCCTATCTGCGGAGCCTCCGACTGTGCAAAGAATGCGTCGGAGCGCTTCTTTTCGGGTTTCTTTATCACGGGTATCTCGGCGGTCTTGGTGTTGGAGACTGCCGCGGGTATCGCCGAAGCATCGGAAACTGGAGCTGGTTTCACAGCGGGAGCCACCGTATTGTCGATATAGCGCTTGGCTGCGACCGGCGCGGGGAGCGTCGGCTTTTCAGGAGCGGAAGCCGGCTTTTCAGCCGGGGCGGTAAACAGGGGAGGCTCCGGGCGCGGTTTTTCCGGCTTCTGACCGAATCTGGGCGATGGAGCGTTCAGCAGTGAAAGTACGTCGGCGTCCGACATTCTGGGCGCTGAGCCGGTACTGGGTTCATCGTGCTGTTTTTTTGCAGAATCGAACGTGAAAAGCACGCTGTCTGCGCTTACGGACGGCTTTCCGCTTGGATTTCGCTTATATGAGGCTCCGCCGCTTTCGCCGACAGTTAACTGCGGCTGCGCGGGCCGGTCGTCCTGATTCTTGACCTGCGGGATAACTTCGGGGATCGGCTTTTCGTAGGTCTTGACGCGGAGGACATCGAACAGTATCAGCAGGGTGCAGGGTATGACCGCCATGACGAGAACTCCCCAGGGCGTTCTTACGAATCTGATGAAGGCTCCGAGGAACGGACTGCACCAGCCTGCTTTTCCGATAAGGGCGTCCTCGCTGATTACGGTGCTGTCGCTGTTGTTCACGAGGTGGAGGTAGTACACGCCGTCGGTCATTTTGAAATCTGCGTAATACCCCATCGCAAGCGGCGCGTTCTTATCCTCGGGGTCGGTGGTGTAGAGTACCAGGTTTCCTTCCTCGAGGTCGTAGGGTGCGCAGGAAGTGGAGATAACGGCGCTTCCGGCAGGTATGCTGTCGTAATCGCTGCTGTCGCATATGAACAGGTTGAATCCGAAAACTCCCACAGTTCCCGCAGAACCGAACGCCGCCGCTGATATCACCATCAGCAGGAATATCACTCCAAGCAGCGAAGCGACTGTCAGTCCGATCACCCGCGCTATTTTTTTGCCCGAATTTATAAAAAACACCTCTTTTGCACTTGACAAATCTTGATTTTCAGTATATAATAATACAGTCATCATCTGTATGAGCGTCATATATATTTTTATTATATCATACACTCATGTAGAATGCAAGTGCTTTTGCAAATTTTTGCTGGTATAGCTCAGTTGGTAGAGCAGCGCATTCGTAATGCGCAGGTCGTGGGTTCGAGTCCCATTCCCAGCTCCAAACATTTAACGATTTACCCCAAACTTACGGTAAGAGGTAACACAGAATTTAGGCTTAAACAGTCATTTCGTGGCTTGTTTAAGCCTTTTTCTTTGCGTATCATGTTATTGTGTGAATTATAACTATATTCCATACAAATAATGCCAAAGGTTGGCTGGTGTGATGGAGGAGTGATGGTTTTTTCCAAGTTGATTGTGATTAGTTCAGTTTTTTTATGATTATAAAATATTAATTATGTTTTTCTATTTTATTATCCAGTTACCATATTTTTGTAAAACAAATGTATGCAAAAAAGGTAACACTACTGTTTCAGACCAATAATTATGGCAATTTTATTACTAAAAAAGTAAATTTCAGAAAAAATACAATACAGTTACTGTCTTCTTAAAAAGTAATTTATTTATATGTTTTTGTTACTAATTAACAATTTTGAAGGGCAAAATTGGTTGTGAATTGTAAATGTTTTTTCAAAAAACCTATTGACAAATTAAATAAAATAGTGTATTATAGTTACACAAGCAAAGGAAAAATATTGTATAAATAATTTCTTTTGTATTAATTGTTTGTTAGATAATATAAAGTCATAATATTAGGTCGATGCTTCATTTGATGGTATATTTTATGCCATCTTTTGAGGCATTTTTTATTCACAGCAACAAATAGAAGGGAGGTGAAATGATGTTGGTGAAAAGTCTTATATGTAATGGATTATCTATAAATAATACTGACCAAAGAGAGGGGATATACACCTCAATAACTTTGTCAGAGATTAATAGCGATATACTTAAAATTCTCTTTCTGATCGGAGCAAGGGACAATTTGCGTAATGTCGGAGAAATAATCGTTGAAAATGAAGTGGCAGAGGAATATGGTCTAAGAACAATTGACTTCCTCAATTTATGCATTGCACTAGTTGATAGTATTGGACTAATTTGCGAACATGGAAAGATTGAAAGCTATCCCGTGATATCATATATTATTTATGATAATCCAGATGGAAAAGTAACGATTGTATCACCGTATCTCAACGCGTTGTTAAACCATATGCTTACTGTGATTGAAGATGTGATTTTGAATGATATTATTCAAGAAACAGAGGAATTGTTACATAATGGGAATATATGAAAAGGAGGAAAAGAAAATGGAATATATAAAAAATTCTATAGCAAATAAAGAATTTAAGTATAACGATTTGAGAAAGAAGGTGACTATATGGCTCTGAGAATAATTGACATCCCGTTTGGAATATACCTTGGTGAGGTAGTTGAATTATCAGATAATAAAATTAAAGGAAAAGACTATACAGAAGTAAAATTGGAAATAATATACGGAGAATGGCGCAATTATTTTAGCTCATCCACAAAAGCAAAGCAGTTGGGATTCTATACCGGCTCTTATAATATACCAGCAACGATATATACAGAAGATCAAAAGAGAATTTGTAATATTATTTCAAGTTGTGAAAATAAAGATAAAATACTTGTTGCAATTGAAATAGACAAGGAAAGATATGGAAAAGAGAACCGTTATCACAACATAACCAATCTGTATGATTGGCGAACATGTGACACATTATCTCCTGAGGCTAAAGCATGGGCTGAGGAACATTGTAATGATGATGTATATGACAATACCCCCACAGCCTATGATATGTTGCCCTATGCTTTGCAGTATGCACAGGCGGGATTGCGAGTGTTTCCGCTTTCACCCTGTGATAAAACACCTCTCAAAGGCTCAAAAGGATTGCACGAAGCCACTAACAACATTGATGTAATAAAGCAATGGTGGACTTCTAACCCATTTTATAACATTGGTTGTGCGACAGGTAATGGAATAGCAGTAATAGACATTGACGAGGGCACAGATAACAATGGCAAAAGCAAATCTGGCGAAGATAGTATAGCGCAATGGCAGTTGGAAAACGGACCTTTGCCTGATACACTAACTGCTATATCAGGCAAAGGTGGTAGACATCTTTATTATCAGACAGGGAATAAATACAGCAGCAAAGCTGGAGTAATAAAAAATGTTGATGTACGTGCTGAGGGTGGGTATATTGTTCTGCCACCATCTATACACCCAAACGGGAATAGATATACATGGGTTGGTGATTTTGGTATTGATAAAATAGCATCCGCTGATCAGACTGTTAGTAAAATATTATCCCTGGGCTGCAATAAAACAAACAACATTAGTTTATCGACTATTAGCAATAAGTTGATATTGCAAACAGATATATTGGATAGACTGAATTTTGACGAGGGTAGCAGAAACGATAGTTTGTATAGATTTGGCTGTAGCCTACAGGGTAAAGGTGTATCTGATGTTGACGTATTTAATGAGTTAACCAGGATTAACCTAAGTAGATGTAATCCTCCGCTGTCGGTTCAGGAAGTTAACAGCATATACAACAGTGTGATATCCAAACCTAAAGGGGATAAGGCAAGTATCAACAAATCAAAGACAATGTCCAACGATAGTGTGATAGGTGATGATAATAATGTTAGTACTGATGACACATTTACAATTGTCAGAAATATTTCTGATCTTGGTGATTTGGAATTTGAGGATTATGTTGAATTATTAGCGTCTGTATATCCGTATGTCACCGCACACAAAAGCAATGATAACACTACAATATATTACTCCATCAATCTCCATAAACTCGCTGCATACATACGCAGAAATGATGACTATTTTTTCATTGAAGGAGTTGGTGATAAGCCAGTCCCTTATTGGTATAAAAAAGGTTATTATCAGCAATGTAGCGATTTGGTCTTTCTTGGTGAAATTAAAAAGTATATCGAAATATTTGATGAACAGTTGGTTGAACCGTCCGAACTAAATAAGGTATATAAGCTTTTGCAAACTGACTTGTATAACAAGATAGAAGCAAATAGATTAAATGCAGATAGCAATATCATAAATTTTGCAAATGGATTGCTACATCTGGACACTCTAACGCTGCACCCGCATACACCTGCCATATATAGCACTATTCAAATACCATGCAGTTGGAATCCGCAAGCCTTGTCCAGTCCTGTATTTAATAATTTTCTGCACACCCTTTCCAACGGTGACAAGAGTGTAAAGAAATTATTGTGGGAGTATATAGGATACGCAGTATCTAATATCCCTGGTTATAAATGCAAGCAAGCATTAATACTATACGGCGCTGGAAACACTGGTAAATCACAGTATTTGTCGTTGTTAGAAAAATTGATTGGACCCGAAAACTATTGTAGTATGTCATTGCAACAGTTGGAAATGCGCTTTGGAACGTCCGCATTGTGGGGCAAAAGGCTTGCAGGTAATGCAGATATGGGGTCAGCTAAAATCGATGAGTTAGAAAAATTTAAAGCAAGAACGGGTGGAGATACAATTGACTATGAATTTAAGGGCAAGGATAGATTTAGCGCTAAGTACACAGGATTGTTGATATTTTGTTGCAATAATCTTCCTAAATTTGGAGGAGATAGAGGAGAACATGTATATGATAGAATGATAACATTACCATGTAATAATGTTGTGCCTTTTGAGAAAAGAGATAGAGAATTAATAGATAAAATCTATGCCGAGCGAGAAGCGATAATATACCATAGTGTCATAGCCTTAAAAAAGTTGATAGAGCGAGGTGGATATTTTGAGATTCCAGAAGTATGCAGGGTTGCGCGAGAGGAATATAAAACGAGTAATGATAATGTCAGACAATTTTTAATTGATTGCACAGATCATAGTGACATCGGAGTTGTTGGGAAAGGGATTAACCAATGCACCAAAACATCTGCAATGTATGAGTATTATAAACGCTGGTGTTCTGAAAGCGGTTTCGCTGCTACCAATCGCAGGGAGTTTAGGCGTGGGATTGAGAATTTTTTTGGTAAGAAGATAGATAACATTGAGTTTGTGTACAATGGTAATAAATATTACCCATTTGTCCTAAAAAATGAAATGAGACAGAATTATTACCCTTATGGGTATTAAAATTAGTTTGGTGAGTTATCTAATATGAACTCACCAAACCCACCAAAGAGTCACCAACGGTAATACCGCATTAATAGGGCGTTTAGAGATTTTTTGGTGACTTTGGTGACATATTTTTTATTTTTTTGAAAAAATGCCTTTTATATAAGGCAACACCGCACAATTAACGCCCCATTGCCATAAAAAGAGTGACATGCTGTG
>ERZ827108.1217-NODE-1217-length-35956-cov-7.043676_pt1 | contig 35956 bp, 31 predicted proteins | sample MGYA00519921_ERZ827108 | MGnify/ENA primary metagenome ERZ827108 (study PRJEB31778, sample SAMEA3449258) | human gut metagenome | biome: human gut; feature: human-associated habitat; material: faeces | place: United Kingdom | collected 2010/2012 ...
TAAATTTTCAGGTGTTTTGAATGACGTTATTTGGAACATCAAACTGAACACCCTAACATTTAAACAACAAAAATAGTGAAAATTTATGAGATTGTGATAGTCTGGCGGATATTAATTGTAATAATGGTGTTAATGGGCAATATGGTGTCCGTGCGGTTCGCGATGTGTTGTCTTGCTAAGCCGGAATGTTAAAAACGGAATATTAATGTGAAGGACAGGAGGGTATATGTTAATATCGCGATTGTTTCCCCAAAAAATATTAAGCGATAAAATAAGACTATATGCAGATACGTCTATGTATGCGGAAGTGCTGAAGAATGCACCGATGCAACAATAATATTCAGCAATACAATTCTTAATTTAATATTAATGTTTAACCTTCTTCAAAATAAAATAGTTTTGCCGTTGCTCACAGCTGTCGCACTGCATACTACTGCAAGTACAGCAGGTGGCGCGACAACTGATACTCCATTTGGCGAAGGTTCAACAGTTGCCATTCCCGTATCTCCTGTTGCTGATGGCGGCGTTGTATGCCGGGAGATTTTGGATACGGTGATTTTCCCAATAAGTGCTTCGATCCCTATGCCTGAGTCAAAGAAGAGACTCGAACGTCTCGCCGTTATGATAGATTCATTGAATCGTAACGATACGATAGCCTCTATTCGGATTGAAGGGTTCTCGTCGCCTGACGGTCCGTTACAGGCAAACGTTGACCTGGCACGCCGGCGCGCCCAGGCGGCTTTCAGCCTGCTTGACAGAAATACAGAACCCGGCAAGAACTATGTGGTTTTATCGCGAGGAGAGGACTGGGAGATGCTCCGTGAACTTGTGACGCGCGACGCCTCTATCCCCGGACGGACGGAATTATTGAACATCATCGACTCCGGTCTTACGCTTGATGAGAAGGAACGACGGATGCGATCTCTCGGCAAGAACGTATGGAACTATCTGGTGCATAATGCTTTTCCTGCCATCCGCCGTGCCGATATCACTGTGAGATGGCATTCCAGCCCGGAAATGCGAGACACTGTGAACCTCACTGTCGATACCATCGCTGTCGAGTCTGCGGAAATCGCAGATGCTGCAATGGCTGTCCCTCAGGATACGCTCGCAAAACCTTCTGTTGCCGTTACGACATCAGTGGATCACTGGAATCGTCATTATCATATCAAGACCAATCTTCTCGGCTGGCCATGCCTGTGGGCCAATCTTGCTGGCGAGGCAGATATCGCATCACACTGGTCGGCGGATCTGTCGATATATTACTCGGGATGGAACTGGTTCCGCAGCACCACCAAGTTCCGCACTTTTACAATAATGCCGGAGGTAAGGTACTGGCCAAAGGCATCGGATTCGAACGACGGCTTCTTCCTTGGAGCCCATTTCGGCCTGTGTTATTTCAACGTGGCATTTCCTGGTCACAGCCGATACCAGGACCACGACGGCAACACTCCGGCTTTGGGGGGAGGCCTGTCCATAGGTTATCGCCTTCCCCTGCGCAATCCACGCTGGAAATTTGAATTCTCGGCGGGGGCAGGCGCATACCGGCTGGATTATGATATATTCGAGAACCGACCAAACGGCAGCCTTACCGGACGCAGGAAACGGACCTTCTTCGGCCTCGACAAAGTCGCAGTCTCGCTATGCTACACGTTCGGACCCGTTCCGGACAAAAGGAAAGGAGGTGGCCGATGAGTCGGATGTTTCACATGCTTGTGCGTAGGCGCTTCCTTAAATCCACCTCTGTGTTGTTTCGGAGAGTGAATCTTGTAATACTCCTGCTCATGTCGTTGGCATCGGTATCATGCGTCCATGAGTTCCCGGAACCCGGCGAGTTGACCGAGGTGCGGCTCACGCTGACTCACGAATTGCCATGGTCTGAATATGAATACAATTATAAGCGTACCGGCAAATCGACACGTCAGAATTCAGCAGGCTCCCGGAATGCGCGATACATAATACGTGCATACCGTCAAGGAGACGTTACGATGCCGCTTTATGAGTTCGTGCGTATGTCGGACGACCTCACCCTCCAGCCGTTCACCACCTCAATCAGTCTTCCGGAAGGAGAATGGGACATATATGTGTGGCAGGAGATGACGGACAGCGGAAAATCGTTCTACCTCACATCCGATTTCGCGCAGATAGGCTATGCCGACCCTTATACAGGTGATACCGATTGCCGGGATGTATTCGAGGGGCATACACGCGTCAATGTCAAGGCGTCATATGAAGCGGACCACTTCATCGGTGCTGACATATCGTTGGAGAGACCAGTGGCCAAGTATGTGTTCATAGCCACCGATTTCGGTAAATTTTACGACGAGGTCCTGTTGCCGGCCAACCAGGGAGCGGTCCAAGGCGAGAAGAAAGCGTGGTCATCTCTTTCCCTTTCCGAGCGAAAGGAGTTGCTGGCAGGCTACAGTGTGACTGCCTACTATCCTCTCTTTATGCCGTCGGTCTACGACATGTTCCAGCAGAAGGCCATAGATTCGGCCCGTGGAATAAGGTATAAGGCAGAGATTGAGCCTATCAGCGATAATGAGGCGGTGGTATCGTTCGACTATGTGTTCATGAACCATAGCGAGAGTGCGGTCCAGGTGATGCTGGCTTTGCGAATGCCGCAAGGCTCCGAGACCTCCATGACGCCGACAGTATCGGTGCCTTTGCATCGAGAGAGAATCACCTATGTGCGGGGAGAGTTCCTCACCACAGGAGCCAATGGCGGCCTGAATATAGATTTCGGTTTCAACGATGACTACAACATTGAATTATAACAACCTTCGGATTATCCAAGCAACAATAAAGAAATAAACAATATAAAACAATATCAAATCAATTAAAGACCGATAATGAAGAAAATTCTTATCCCGGCCATAGCCCTCTGCGGCGCACTGGCCATCACATCATGCTCCAGCGACGAGCCGATGACCGGCGGAGCCGGAAACGACGCAGTTTCCTTCCGCATCGAAGTACCTGCCTCTCTTGCGACCCGCGCCACATTCGGCGACGAGTCGATGGTAAGTCTGAACAACCTCCAGTGGTCCGTCTATGACATGAGCGATAAGGCCAACCCCAAGCTGGTGTTCAGCAATGCCGATAAGTCCGCATTCCAGTCGAGCCAGAAATACGAGACCGTAAACCTCCAGCTTGTGAAGGGGGTTGCCTATCAGGTGGCATTCTTCGCCGACAACGAGCAGAACAAGTTCGTTACCTGCACCGACGGTGTCCTCGCCGTAGATTACTCTGCCGCCAAGTCCAACACCGCCAACGAGGATGCATTCGTTGGAACCTCCGGAATCTTCACTGTAGGGGCGGACGGCTATTCCGAGACTGTCACTCTGAAACGTCCATTCGCCCAGCTCAACTGGGGTACCGATGACCTTAACGCCGAGAGCGTTCAGCCTCTGCTTGCCAGCCTCACTGCCAATGTCACAGTGGAGTCGCCCCTGTATACCACCTATTCCATACTTGGGGGCACATACGGCGGTGCCACCACCGGAAACATCCAGTTCCCCGGCATCGCCATGAACAATCTTCCCTCCGAGACGTTCCCCAAGGTGCATGATTTCAAGACCTACGACCTCATAGCCATGAATTATCTGCTTACCAATAAGCAGACCATAAACCTGACGCTTGCCTTCAGCAACGGCACCGAGGTCCCCGTGGCCAACGCTCCGGTCAACACCAATTTCCGTACCAATATCTACGGTTCGCTGCTGACGGCACCCGGATCGTTCAATATCGTGGTGGACAGCAGTTTCGACACTCCGGACAACAACATCGTGGTTACGACCACGGAAGAGTTCGTATCGGGCATCAAGGAGGGCTCGAATGTTACAGTTGAGGAGGGGACGGTCATCAACCTTGCCAGCGAAGGCCCCATTGAGCTTTCGAACAATCAGGTACTGACCGTGAACGGTGTGCTCCAGACCACCCGTCAGCAGATTGGAGTCTCGGGCGCAGGCAATTCGGCTACCGTACAGGGTACCGGCACAATCGTGGCGGTAGGTTCCAACGGCAACCGTCCCCTGAACGTGTATGACGGCGCGACGCTTACGGTGAAGGGCGTCACCGTCAACTCCACCCAGAACAACGGTGGCTCCACAATCTACAGCGACAAAGGCAACCTGATTCTTGAGGATATGAACTCGCTGGACAACCACAACTTTGCTGTCTCAGCCAACGGAGGTTCGCTGACGGCCACCAACTGCACCATCAACTCCGACTCCAACAACAAGCAGGGTGCCTGGTCCTACACCATGGATATCGCAGCAGGTTGCGAGGCTGTACTCACCGACGTGAATGTCAACGGCATCCAGGGCGGTATCTCCATCACTGGAGAGGGAACCAAGTGTACAATCGTCAGCGGCACATACGCCACCAAACTGTTCAATGGAACAGCAGGTACGGCTTTCTACCCTGTATATGTACATAACAAGGCTGTTGTAATCATCGAGGGCGGAGAGTTCATCTCCGAGGGTCCCTACACAGTGTTTGACGGTGACAATGACATAAACGAGCCCTTTGCCGATCAGATCATGATCCGTGGGGGAAAGTACAACAAGGCTACCTACAGCCAGAGGACCCGGCAGGCTATCCCGGCCGACGAGGGTTATGAATGGAAGTCCATCAACCAGTCTCCATTCACGCTTGAGGTAGTGAAGAAGCCCTGATCGACATAATCATACATAAAGACATAATCATATATGAAAAGGATGCGCATACGGAATGTGCATCCTTTTCTGTTCCCTGACTCGTCTTATCGGTGAAGTTTCAGATAACTCAGGAAGGCGAAACGGGGACGGCGGGCGAGGTAGGACAGGTTGCGTTCGTTTGCGTAGGCCTCGCGCTCGAAGGAGATGTTGCGGTAGGCGTTGCCTGGGAGGAACAGCCGGCAACCCCATTCCAACAGGTAAAGGATGTAGAACGGTATGTACCATAGTTCCTTCATCTGGGCGGTATGGATCAGTTCATGGTTCAGGTCCACTTCTGTGACTTGTTCCTTCCTTCCCTTGACGAACAGCACGCCGAACAGGTTGATGGCGAAGAACCGTCCGAACGGTATCAGCCTGTTGTAGATTATCTTCATGGCGTGTGGGGAGTCAAGTTCATAGCTGCTGGGGATAACGCAACTGCCAGAAGGCAACTGCCGCGGCTGCGCCTACATTCAATGAGTCCACGGAGTGATGCATGGGTATGCGAACCGTGTAATCGGCCACGGCGATCGCCGTGGCCGGAAGACCGTCACCCTCGGTCCCGAGAACCATGGCGAGGCGGTCGATGTCACGCAGAACCGGGTCATCGAGATTGACGGACTCATCGGACAGGGCTAACGCAGCCGTTCTGTATCCGATATGGTTCAGTTCCTGCAGCGGCGCATCGGAGAATGTCCATGGCACCAGAAACACCGTACCCATCGACACACGGACGGATCGCCGGTTCAGCGGGTCACATGAGTCGGTGGACAGTACCACGGCATCAATGCCCAAGGCCGCCGCCGAGCGGAAAATGGAACCGATGTTGGTGGTGTCGGTCACGCCGTGGATCACTGCCACGCGGTGGCCGTCTTGGCAGATATCCTCGACAGTCGGCAATGGCTTGCGACGCATGGCGCACAGAACGCCACGCGTCAGCCTGTAACCTGTCAGGCATGTCAGCAATTCACGGCTGCCCGTATATACCGGCATATCGGGACAGGAGGCGATTATGTCGGCGGCGTCACCGGAGATGTGACGCCGTTCGCAAAGCAGTGACACCGGTTCATAGCCAGCTTGGAGCGCAACGCGGATCACCTTGGGACTTTCGGCTATGAACATTCCGCGCTCCGGATGCAACCGGTCGCGGAGCTGCGCCTCCGTCAATGCCGCATACGGCGCCACCCGCGGATCCTCGATATCCTCAATCTCTGTCAGCATGTCCTTTCACAGTCAGTCTGTCGCCTGACAGATCCACGTTGAACAGCTGCGGCACGCGGTGGTAGCGGCCATTTATCACTTCGTGCCTGTGGACCGACATCAGCCAACGTCCGTCAAGGGTCTTGAACAACATTCCATGGCCGTGGTCGGGAGGTGTGATGGGTTCCTTTTCCTGAATCCACGGACCATCCAGGGTGCCAGACTCGGAATAGGCCACTCCCTGGGTATATACATCGTAGATCCAGCTGGTCCACAGCATGCCAAGTCTCCCTGTGCCGGTACGGAACAGCCATGGGCCGTCCGTAACCTTGTTGGGCCGTATCCTGCCGTCTTCCTTCTCGCGGCTCCAGGGGGAGTCGCTGGCTCGGAACAGCAGTCTCCCTTCGCCGACCGAGCCGCTCAGGTCAGGCTTCAGCTCGATCTTCTCGATGGTTCCGTCCCAGTTCTGGAGCCATTCGTAACAATACACCATGTAAGGCTTGCCATCCTTGTCCACCCAGAAGGTGCCGTCCAGCGTCGGCTTGTCCGCAGGAAGGTAGGTGGGGTCTTTCATAGGTACATAGGGACCGTCAGGGCGGTCGCTGACCAGCACATGACTGGCGCGACGCTCTATCTTATTGCCGCGGACGGTGTCGATTATCACCTCAGGATTGGTGAACGTGGCGAAATAATAGTACTTGTCCTTGTATTTATGTAGTTCGGCGGCCCATACGGCAGCCTTCGGCCCCATCCATGATTTCGGGTCGGTCCTGATCACGTCGTACGGCCCTGTCCAGGATTTCAGGTCTGGGCTTTTCCACAGCAAGCCTCCGGTTCCGGTCATATAATACATATTAGTGGTGCTGTCGGCCAATATGGCCGGATCGCTCAGTACGATCGAGTCCAGCGGAACATTCTCGCGGAAACCGCGATGAGGAGTCTGCGCCGACATCGTCATGACTGACACAGCGGCTAAGCCGAGTCCGATAATTATCCTTTTCATCAGTATTCTCTTTAGATTTTTACAAATTTAGCAAATTTTTTTGACACATCGGTACATAGATCAGATTTGTGATGAATTATTTGGTGGATTCGGCGGAAAGTTGTAATTTTGCGGCAGTGTAGTGGAATACACCACTGCACTTACTATTTACTATAAGCTATGATTGAGATTAAGGATTTAGAATATAGATACCAGCGGAAAGGGATTACGGCCTTGGGTGAGCTCTCCGCCACTATCAGTCCGGGCGTTCATCTGCTGCTCGGGGAGAACGGGGCGGGAAAGACCACGTTGCTGAAGGCCATAGCCGGACTGCTGATCCCGACATCCGGCAGTGTCGCGATTGACGGCGAACGTCCCGCTACCCGTATGCCGTCGGTATTGGAGAAAGTCTTTTACCTTGGCCCGGAGACGGACACCTTCATGCGCGACATCAACACCATGGTAAACGCGCACGCTTGTTTCTATCCCGGTTTCGCGGAGCAGGTCCTGTATGAGAACCTTCGGACATTCGGCATTGATCCAAGGCAGAGGCTCGGCAGCATGTCTATGGGCAACCGTCACAAGGCGATGCTGGCTTATGCGTTGAGCCTTAACACCGAGGTGCTGCTGCTGGACGAGCCTGCGAACGGTCTTGACATAGAGAGCAAGGAGAAACTGTTGCGGATGATCGCCGCGTCGGTCACTCCCGAGCGCATCTTCATCATCTCCACGCACACCATCAGCGATCTGGTCAGCCTGTACGACGGAGTGATGATACTGCAGGGAGGCACGCTCAGGCTTGCCGCTCTGGCCGATGACATTCTTGGGCGTCTGGCGTTTGCCAGCAGTTATTCCGAGATCCAGGGAGCGTTGTTCAGCGAATGGAACGCCGGACTGTACCGCAGCATCCTGCCGCTGGACCTTGCCGAGGAGCGCGGCATAGGGGAGGGCAACATCGACTACCGTCTGCTGTACTCCGCGCTGCACAGTCCCGCCGCCGGATTGATCATGGACATATTGAACACTAAAATCCCGTTTGAAGATGCAAAGTAATGATATAGAGATCGACAACAATGCCGTAATGGCGGTCTCGTCTACAGATGACCGTTTCAGTTGGCATCGTGTATGGATGGTGGCCCGTTACTGGTGGCCGCTGTTACGTTGGAAACTCCTGTTTTTTCTATTGTTCAGTTTGGCTGTAGGAGTCACATCATCCTTGTTCTATCAGATATACGGAGATTATACGTCGTTTCAGCTTACGGGAATGACGGCATATCTGTGTGTGTTCGGATGCGCCGTATTCGGCAAGAAGGCAGGGCGTCAGATGCGTGTGGGTCTGCCGGCGCGTGATTCTGAGAAACTTACGTTCCTGCTGATTTTCAATCTTCTGGTATTGCCGTTGGTGACCGTAATGGCGTGCTCGCTGGCCATGATGATCGGTATTGGTGAATGGCCGGACCAACTTGTGCAGACCATATTCCAGACAATCGGGCTGAAGGATATGGGAATCTTCTACTATACTGCACAGGCGTATTCCACCACGCTGATGATGCTGGCGTCGCTGGTGTGCCTGTGGATAGCCACGACGTCACGCAGGCATGCGTTCGCCAAGGCAATAGGCTATTCGTTGCTGACGTTCATCGCACCGTCGTTCCTGATGGGGCTGATAGTCGGAATCAGTGCGTATGCCTTTATGAAGCCGTTGTCTTTGAATAATGTGGCTGTCCTGGATCAGGAGGCGTTGTTGAAACTGATGTTTCATAACATGAATGCGTTTTTCGCAGTCGGATTCGCGTTGTTGGTGATAGTTTGGATAGCGTGTCTGTATCTTTTTATCCGGGACTTCAAGAAGCGTCAGTGCTGATATGGAATTCAACGAGAACAGGCCCATATCGGCGCAGGTGACGGACTATTGCAGTCAGAACATCATGTCTGGCCGCTGGCGTCCCGGCGACCGCATACCGTCCACGAAGGATCTTGCTGTTCAGATCGGAGTGAATCCGCGTACGGTTATGAAGGCATACGACGAGCTGGCTGCCGCCGGAATCATATACCAGCGGCGCGGCATGGGATACTATGCCGCCGATGACGCTCCGGACCGAATACTGGAGATGCGCAGGCGGCAGTTCGTGTCAGAGACTGTCCCGGCTCTGCGGCGTACCATCACAGAACTGGGCGTCACCGTCGATGAACTGACGCGTATGCTGGCCGACGATGTGTGATTTGTCAGACTTGTCCGACCCGTCCGACCTAAAACGAAATTAATTTATTCTAAAATGAGTAATATACTTGAAGTAAAGAATGTGACCAAACGGTACACCAACCATATGGCACTGGACAATGTGAGTCTGGAGATTCCTGAGGGTACGGTGTATGGCCTGTTGGGTCCCAACGGTGCGGGAAAGACGACACTGATCCGCATCATCAACCATATCACCGCGCCTGACAGCGGCGAGGTGATATTCCAGGGAAGCCCCCTTACGGCAAGCGATGTCGTGAAAATAGGTTATCTGCCGGAGGAACGCGGTCTGTACAAGAAGATGAAGGTGGGCGATCAGGCGATGTTCTTCGCCAAGCTCAAGGGACTGTCAGGGCGTCAGGCCGAGCAGGAGCTGCGCAAATGGTTCGAGCGTTTCGAGATCGCCGACTGGTGGAACCGTAAGGTGGAGGAACTGTCCAAGGGAATGGCGCAGAAAGTGCAGTTCATAGTCACGGTGCTGCATCGTCCAAAACTGTTGATATTCGACGAGCCTTTCTCCGGATTCGACCCTATAAACGCCGAATTGCTGAAGAACGAGATCCTGAGGCTTAAGGACGAGGGTGCCACGGTGATCTTCTCCACACACAACATGGAGAGCGTGGAGAAACTGTGCGACAACATCACGCTGATCAACCGCTCGCACAACATCCTGAGCGGCAACGTTGGGGAGATCCGGCGCGAGATGGGTAAGAACCATTACCGGCTGGCGTTCCAGGGCGAGCCCGAGCAACTGTTGGAACGGCTTGGCGACAGCATCCGCAGTTACAACATGGCAAAGCCGGAGGAGACCGAGACAGGGGTTATCTACCATTCGGAGTTCACCTTGAAACCGGATGTGGAGATGCGCGATTTCATCAGCGCAGCCAACGAGACGGTGGAGATAGTGACCTTCGACCGGGCGTTGCCCTCAATGAACGAGATCTTCATCCGTACGGTGAACGATTCCAACAACCCTGTGCCGTTTGCAAACAGCGGCGATGACAACACGCAACAGCAATGAGTTCGAATCTGAATATAATCATAGGGCGCGAGTTCAAGGAACGCGTCGGAAAGAAAAGCTTCATCATCACCACGATTCTGATGCCCATAGTGATGATGGCCATCATGGCGGCGCCTACGCTGATCATGATGTTCAACACGCCGAGCAAGAACCGTATAGCGGTAGAGGACCGCAGCGGCCTCGTTCTGCCTGAACTACTGCAGAAGGCGCAGGATTCCGAGTATCTGGAGGTAATCCCGGCCACGGAACCGACGGATTCGCTGATAAAGAGCGAGAAATACGACGGAGTTCTGGTCATAGGGGAGGACATAGTTCGGAATCCCAACAACGCCACGCTTTATACGCATGAGAAGGGCAGCAACATGGAGGTGGAGAAGGACTTGACTCATGTCATAGAGAGCGCAGTGTCCGATGCACGCCTCAGGGCATATAATATCGAGAACATCGACCAGATAGTGAAGGATTCCGAAGTGTCCGTGTTCCTGAAGACCATCCGGGTGTCGGATGACGGAAGCGAGAAGGATGTGTCGTCGGGTGTGTCGATGACGCTCGGTCTGGTAATGGATTTCATCCTGTATATGTTCCTGCTGATGTACGGGCAGATGGTGATGACATCCATCATCGAGGAGAAGAACAACCGCGTGCTGGAACTGATCGTCACGTCTGTCCGGCCCGTACAGCTGATGATGGGCAAGATCATCGGCGTGGGGCTGGTGGCCGTGCTGCAGATTGTGATCTGGGCTGTGCTGGTATGCGGTTTCGTAGGCTTCGTGATGCCGTTGCTGATACCTGCTGACGTTGCCAGCCAGGTCTCTATGGCCAACGCGGGTACGTTCGACGCCTCCACAGCGACCATCGATCCTGACATGATCCAGGCGTTGTCCATGTTCTCCTCCATCGGTTTCATCGCCAAGATGTTCCTGTACATGGCTTTGTTCCTGATCGGCGGGTTCCTGTTCTACGCGGCCATATTCGCTGCCATCGGCTCGTCGGTGGACAATGTGCAGGATGCCTCGCAGCTTACCACGTTCGCCACAACTCCGATCATACTGGGTATAGTGTTCTCGATGGTGGTGATCAACGATCCCAATGGCCAGCTGGCGATGTGGCTGTCCATGATACCGTTCACATCGCCTATGGTGATGATGATGCGTGTGCCGTTCGAGATTCCCGACTGGCAGATATGGGTGTCGCTGGTGATTCTTTTCGCTTCCTTCGGCTTGATGGCCTGGATCGCAGGCAAGATCTACCGTATCGGCATCTTCATGTACGGGAAGAAACCGACCGTCAAGGACCTGGTCCGCTGGGCACGCTACAAGTAAGTCTTAAGTCATAATTCAGAGTGGCGAGGTTGCAGATCAGATAATTATTAACCGTTACATCTATGACCAATAAGGAAAAGAGAATCCTGTCGATGGCAATGGTGATTATCGGAGCCATTACCATGATCGGCATGATTGTAGGGCGTATCTTCTTCGATATCCACTATCAGGCATGGCAGTATATGGCCGCCCCCATGTGGATATGTTTCTTCGCGACAATGGAGTCACGCCGTAAAGGAAAATGAAAAATCCGGCCCGATAGAATACGCTTCGTCTCGCTTGGACAGATATTGTGCTTTATGTACTCTCAGCAGTACATAAAGCACTTTTTCTATATATTGGTCTTATTGGCATGGCTGTTTGTTGATATAGACCACGACTTTGGAGCCGACGTGGCAGATATCAGTAGGTGTGGGGAGGTCTTGAGCGGCCTTGGGGGTGGTCATGATGATGTATGACCGGCCGGGATGTGGGTAGAACGGATCTCCTTTCTCCACAATGGTGAAATCGTGGCCAAGATAGACATCCATATTCTCGGCACGTTTTATCTGCCATGCCACGACTTCCGCGTCGGGATAACGTGCCTCCAGCTCGGCCACCCGACGGCACATGGCGCCGTAGCCTATCTCGGGATTCACCTCCGGAAGTCCATATGCTCCGACGAAAACGGCAAGCAGCAGACTATATGTGATCGCATGTATTCCGTTGAACAAATCATGTCCGTATCGTTTGGCGAACATTCCGGTCATGGTGGCGATTCCACCTAATGTCATGGCCGATGCCGCCGCGTAGAAGAAGGGTGACGCCTGGAAAGGCAAGGCATTGATGCAGGCGGCGACGATGAATCCGGGAAGAACAAGGATAAAGATCATGGCGATTATGCCAACCATCCATCGCGCCAGCGTGTCATGGCGATAAGAATCCATCAAGAACGCCGAGCCGCATACAATCAGCGGAATGGCAGGAAGAACATAGACATCGACCTTGGAACTGATGCACGACAGCAATACGAATATGGTAAGCGCCACAACCAGCATATACGCGGCGAGAGAATCACGCCTCACCATCCGTTTGCGGAGACCTTTGAACAACACCACGGCCAGCATAAGCGACCAGGGAGCCAGGCAATACCATATCGATACGGCATAATAGTAGAACGGCCGCTTATGATGGAATGCGTCAACAGCGCGTCCCACGGTCTGATGGAACAGAAGGTTGTCAAGGTATTCGGCACCTCCGTCGGCGTATACTCCGACGAACCATACGGCGCAAAGCGCAATCAATATTCCCCATGTGCTCCATGTCCAGTAATGAAAGAACTGTCTCAACTGCCCCGTTACGGCAAGGTATACCGCCGACCCCAGCAAAGGAAACAGGAACGCCAGGGGCCCTTTGGTGAACACGCCGAGGAAAATCCATACAGGGAACAGCCAACGTTGGCGCCTGTGGCGTTCAGTATCCGTATGCCACAGCCAGAAGGACCGCAACGCCAGCATGATGAACATGCACATCAGCATATCCATCCGGAGGACCATGACAGCGCCGATGAACATGATACAGGTGGCAAGCATCATAATGGCAACGCCACGGGTGGCTGTCGAGACATATGGACGTATCCAGCGGTCCATGACCAGGAAGATGACGCAGGCGGGAATCAGTGTCATCAGCGACAGCAGCAGCATGCAGTGCTGTCCGGCCACGACGCGGCACAGCATCACCCACCACAGGTACAACGGAGGCTTGTCGGCGTATGGAAGTCCCTGGTTTGTAAAGGCGAAGAAGTTGCCGTTGCGCAATGCCTCGTCGGCGATGCTGAGGTAACGCAGTTCATTGGAAGGGGTGAAGTCGCGCAGGGCCATTGCCGGAAGCAGCGCGACGAGGTACAATGCGCAGAACCACCATATACGGTTCCTGGAGTCGAAAATTGTGTTCAGGGACATAATCGGATGTTCGGTTAAAAAAACAAACCCGGGTTGCAGGGCAACTCGGGTTGAACAGTGTCCGGGATGAGACTCGAACTCACACGGCCAAACGGCCACTACCCCCTCAAAGTAGCGCGTCTACCAATTCCGCCACCTGGACTTTCAATATAAAACCGCCTTGGAAAGCGGTTTAACTGAGGGATGATTTGAGCGAAAAACGGGACTCGAACCCGCGACCCCGACCTTGGCAAGGTCGTGCTCTACCAACTGAGCTATTTTCGCATTGGTGTATGTCTTGGAGCGAAAAACGGGACTCGAACCCGCGACCCCGACCTTGGCAAGGTCGTGCTCTACCAACTGAGCTATTTTCGCAGTTGTCATTCGGTGTTCTTCCGAATTGCGATGCAAAGTTAGTGCTTTTTTCTGAAACCACCAAATCTTTGGCCAAAAAAATGTCAAAAATCATAATTTTTTATGTCGCGGAGCATGTATCCGGTCCGGTCTGCCGATTTCCGGACAGCGAAGGCGGCTGTGTCGATCCATGCCGACACAGCCGCCTTTATCTCTGTGATTCAGGAAGATTATTCCTCAAGAGGCCATTCGAACGAGACAATCTCGAACTTTTTGTTGGCAACGCATTTGAACACGCACTTGCCCGGTAAGGTCTTGTCGCCGTTGTAGCCCGAGAAGTTGATGGTAACCGTAGGCTCCAGAGCACCGATGGGTGACATGTCAGGATAGAGTACCGCAAGGGCTCCGGGACCGACCTGCTCGGTGAAGTGCTCCTGCATGGTCTCCACCACCTGCTCGTCGGTCATATCCTGGTAGTACTCGGGGAACTGCTCGCGCGCCTTGGATGCACGGAAGTCGAAGTTGCCCTGATATGCGCTGGCTCCGGTGTAATAGTCGTTGTTGCCGTAACTGGATATGAACTTCGACCCATCGGGCACATTGTCCTTGACCCAGTCCACGCAGGCCTGGAAGAACCAGGTGCTGAGAGGCTGGTTGCGTCCGGCGGGGAGTGTCAGCTCCACCGACGGGTCAAGCTGCCATACACCGTCGCGGCGCACGAACTGCGATGTCACGGTCTCCACGCCGTTGGTGGTGATGGAATCAATCCAGTCGCTGCCGTCGTAGGTGTACTGCGCGCAGGCTACGGATGTGACCTTCGACTCGTACCAGCGGTAAACGACATAGATCTGCTTGTCCGCCGTGGCGTAGGGATACTTCTGGCGCAGCAGGACGGGGAGGAACTGGGCCGGCTGCTCGCCGCTCAGGTTGTTGTAGGATCCCACGCCCATGGCGGCATAGTCGGAAGGCTGCAGCACGCAGACGTCGCCGGTGACTGCCTCCCAACGGGAGCCGTTGAAGGTGTAGACCGCATATACGCCGTTCGACGGGATGGACACAACGCGACGCGGACTCTTGGCGGCCGCCTTGACATCGACAACCACAAAGTTGGCGTTGACGGTATCGCCTGACGTGGAGGTCTGGGTGAAATATCCGTACAGAGTGTATTTGACGCCGTCCTGAAGTTTTGCCTTCAGATCGTCCGACGCGTAGTAGATACTGCCGCGTGCGGCGGTGGTACCGTCCAAAACTACGTTGACGTAGTTGCCGGAGACACTGATCGTGCCGGTCATTACGCCATAGACGGCAGTGACGGGGTTCTGGTTGGCGTTGGCGGCAACCAGATAGTCAGCGGTCAGTTCCACGGGATTGGGATACTCATACTTGCTGTCGGAACCCATTGGGGTGATCACGGCGCTGTTGTAGTCGATCTGCAGACAGTTCTTGAAACTTGCCACCGAACCCTTCAGGTTCACGAGCTGCCCCACGGAATATGTGCCGGCGGCATAGTCGCCACTGTAGACCAGTATGGAGCCTCCCTTGTCGGTCAGGATGAAGCCACGGGTGCATTCGGCGGTGATGATTCCGTTCACCTCGACTTCCGAGCCGACCTGCAGGCTGTTGCCGATGACAGATGACAACTCGAACCTGGTCTCGAAATTAGGGTCAACGTCCGACTGGTTATAGGAAACCAGGACATAGTCCCCCTTCTCGGCATCGCCGAACTCGCCGCCCAGGATGGCGGGAATGTAGGATGCCGCGGGATACGAGGGAGCGAACGCAGGAGCGTAGTCCTCGGTTGAACCGTAGGCTTCCTGGTAATCGCTTTCCGAGACGGTGTATGACTTCGCGGCGTTGAGGCCTGTCAGGATCTCTGGCAGGTCCTGGCCGACCTGGTTGTAGGTCAGGTTGATCGCTGATCCGTCGGAGAGTCCGTAATATGCGAACATAGAGTCCTTCAGCAGGTTGGGGATATACTCCGCGGCGGGAATCCTGTTGGTGAAGTAATGCAGGGACTTGACGGCGGCAAGTTCGTCGCTGACGCCATGCTCCTTGGCAAGGGCCTGGTTGAAACGGTTGTCGGCGGCGCGTGCATAGTCGGTGGCTGTCAGGGTGTAACTGACTGTCTCTACCTGACTGTTGTCAGCGCCTCCCTCGAAACCGTCCAGCTGGTTGTTCCATGTGTTCTCGCCACATGAAGCCAGCATCGCCGCCATAGCGGCGGCCGCGATGTATTTGCTTTTATTGGTTTTCATAATGACAGTTCCTTAGAAATTGATTTTAAGCTTGATGCTGAATGTACGGCCGAAGGAGTAGAACACGCGGTAGGCGTTGTTCCAGGCACCGTCCTCGCTCGACGAGGTGTATGCATCCTTGACGTAGTAATTGTTGAAGAGGTTGTTCACGTTGCCGATCAGCGTTGCGTTGAGCTTGCCGATCTGGAAGTTGTAGCTGGCGTTGAGGTCCAGTTCGTTTCCGAAGGGGATGCGCCAGGGCTTGCCGACGTTGATTACCTTGTTCACGTCGTATGAACTTGAGGAAATCTCATAGTCGGAGTAGTTGTTGGCCGAGCAGACCCAGTCGGCTCCGATGCGGAATCCCTTGAAGGGACGGAAAGTCACGCCCAGGTATCCGGTGGTCTGTGCGGATCCGCCGATCTTACGGTTCTTCTGCATCACGGTGGCCTTGGCATGGTCCTCGGCAAGGATGCCGGAAGCCAGCGTGCCGCGCAGGTCGGAGATGGGCTGGCCCTGGTCGTTGTAGAAGTAACCCGTCGGGTTGGAATCCCACTGCCAGTCGCCTACGGAGACCATACCCTCGAACTGCAGCCAGCGGAGGGGAATCCATGTGAAGTTGACCTCGGCGCCCATGTGACGTGCGTTCACGCCGTTAAGGGCAAGCGAGAAGTACTGTCCTACGTTCGGACCGGAAGTGATCTCGCCGGAACGTACGGTGGAGCGGTCGCACTTGTCCATCCATTTTGTCCAGTAGAGGTTGACTGCCAGCGAGAAGGGTCGTGAATGGTAGCCGTAGCCCAGCTCGATGCTGCCGATCTTGGAGTTCTTGGCATCCGGATTGACTGCATTGTTGGTTGCCGATGACAGGAACACACCGTAAGAGAAGAATGGGGCGCGGGAGATGAAGCCACCGTTCACGAACACGTTGTTGTGCTCGTTGATGTTGTAGTTGACACCGGCTTTGATTGTGCCGCCCCAGAAGTTCTGGGTCTCGGAGCGCTCATGCTCCTTGTCGTAGTAGAAATGGTCGCGGCGCCAGTAGCTGGTATTGTTGAGCGTACCGGCCAGGATGGCGGTGAGACGGTTGTCCAGCGCGGTGTACTCGGCCTGTGCGAAGATTCCCTCCTGGACGGTGTATCCGTCATAGTCCCGGTATACCACGTCGCCCACGCCGAGATGCTCGTATTTCCAGTCAGGGTTGGCGGCAGCGGCGTTGTTGTAGGGACGTACGTTGCGGCGGCTTTCGTAGTTCATGTAGTATTCACCGTCGTACAGGTCGACGATCTTGTTGTTGTGGTGGCCCACATAGTAGCGCAGGTCGATACCACCGGTGAACGTCAGAGTCTTGGGGATGAACTCGTTCTTGTAGGTGGACATCAGTCCGTACCATTCATGGTCGTTGTTGGACGACGACATCACCATGTTCGAGCCGGTGGTGGATGCCTCGTTCATCTCCTGGATGGCCGCGTAGTCGAACGTGCCGTCCTGGCAGCGGAACAGTGTGGAGAGTACGCCCTGGCTTGCGCCATACCATGAGGAGTTGCTGAGCGAGGTACCGTTGTATGTGCCGTGTCCCTGGCCGCTGTAGCCGCCGCCACGCGAGAAGGACACATAAGCAACCGAAGACAGGCTGGACTTGTAGTCTATCTGCCAGATGTGGTTCAGCGAGATCTGAGGCTTGTGGTAGAAGTTGTAGTTGGAGTTACGGAACTGTCCGTGCCGGTCGTAACCCACGGTCGGGTTGTACTTGTACGGGCTCTTGCCGTCCATATAGTTGCGGACGTTCTGCCAGCCCTCGATGGTCAGACCGTTCTGATTGGAGCGCTGGTAGTGGCTCTGCGGGGCACCGAAGGCTGTCAGCGACAGCTGGTTCTTCTCGCCGAGTTTCTTGGAGATGTTGACGAAGTAGTTGAAGGCATTGTAGTTGGTTCCTTCCACATATCCGTCGCCCCACTTGCGGGACCCCAACACGGTAATGGCCCATCCGTTCTTCATCAGTCCGGTGGATACGGTGAAACCGTAAGTGTTCATCATGTCGTTTCCGATTCCGTACCAAGCGCGGCCGCCACGCTTGGCGTCGATGCCCTTGGTGGTGATGTTGATGGTACCGCCCACGGATGGAGCGGAGACGATGGCGGCTCCGAGGCCGCGCTGGGTCTGCATGCTGCTGGTCACGTCGGAAAGTCCGGCCCAGTTGCTCCAGTATACACCGCCCCATTCCATGTCGTTGATGGGTACACCGTTGATCAGTACCGCCACGTTCTCTGACTTGAAGCCGCGCATATTGATCTTGGCGTCACCGAAGCCGCCGCCGTCGGGCGTGGCCCATACGCCGGGCGTGGTCTTCAGGACCTCGGGGAATTCCTGGTTACCGAGTTTTGCCTCGATTGTGAGGGCGTCGACCTGCGATAGGGCGACGGGGGTCTTGCGGGTGCGTGCCACGGACTGTGTGATCACAACGTCCTGGAGTGTCTTGGAGTCCGACTGCAGGATTACCTCACCCACATCCTTGCGGGCCTCTACATTCAGAGGCTTGCAGCCGACATAGGTGATCTGGAGTTCCTTGGTCTTGTCAGGCACTGAAAGTTTGAAATAACCGTCCACATCGGCGTTGGTTCCGATCTTGGTTCCGGGTATCATTATCACGGCGCCGACACAGGGTTCCCCGTTCTCGTCCAGCACCTGACCGCGGCACACCACATCGGCCGCGGCATTCACGGAGAACACCGAGGACAAGGCGACTGTCGCTCCCAAGAGATGTAGTCTCTTCATAATGATTGGATTTAAGTTGTTATGTATCTATTTGTTGTGTTATTGTGTGTGTTGTATGCTCTATCGGTTTACGTTGATTCATATCAGTGAATAGGCAAGCATGACGCCTCCTTGCACCCAATCAATAAATCGGGGCATGTGCAAAGATAACATATTTTAAGGAATATTTTACTATTGCGCTTATTTTTTAACAAAAAAGATACAGAATAAGGTATAATTCTTACGGATTTATGATGAAGTCGTACATTTGTATGACTTCATCATATACGATTATGTAAATTCAATCATGTGAACTCAATAATGAGGATGTCGCAAAACCTCCTGAACTGTAGGGACGTGCCTTTTGTACGTTTGATTAATCCATAATTCAGCAATCCTTGTCCCGTGTTTTAAGGAATACAACAATATCTTCCTTTTCGGGCACTCCGAGTTTCTTCCTTATCGATGATTTGCGGACATAGATTGTGGAAGTGGTCTGGCCGGTTATGACGCTTATCTCCTTTGTCGAGAATCCGGCTGCAATTAGAACGATAATCTGCTCCTCCTTCGGACTGAGCAAAACACCATATTGTTGATGGAGTTTGCTGTAGAATCCGGAATAGATACTGTCGATCATCTCGAATACCTTCTCCCAGTCCACGAGTCCGCCGTTGGTTTCTCCATCGATGGCTGAGATTTTGCGCAGCATCTCTCGGTTCTGCTCGGTCGGTGTCTCTGCCACCATCTTGATTATGCCGAGCTGCTTGAGCATCGCGCCTCGCATGGTGGACGAATCAGCTTTTTCAGGTTCCTTCGAGGGAGCAGACCTGTACTCGTCCACCATTTTCTGCAACGCCTCTATTCGTTCCTCATTGTCGCGTTCTCGTTGACGGCGTGCCCTGATAATCCATGCGCTCGCGCCAAGAATCAAAAGTGCCACAAGGCTTATGATAAGGATAATCACTGTCTTTTGCCGGTTTTCGGCTTTCAATTCTAACGCACGGTTCTGCTGATAGAGCGCACCGCGTTCCGACTCCCATTGCGATGCCTTCATGCGGTTGAACCGCTCGTTCTGGCGGTTGTTCAGTCTGTTGATATGCGTTAGTTTTATGCGTCCGGTCTGCCTGAAATCAATCATGGCATGGAGCAGATTGCTATAGCTGCGGAAGCAAGCGTCTTCATCACCTCTCAGTCTGACAGCAATGCTGTCGGCTATTTTAAGATGATGTGCCGCCCGATTCACATTTCCTCTGTTCAGAGCATTAATGGCATATTGAAAGTGGAGCATATCGGCGGCACCGTTGTCGTGACCTGCTTTGCTGAATATCTCATCGATAAGTCTGTCGCTTTCGCCATTGTGTCCCGATTCAGTAAGAAGCTGTGCCTGTTCAACCATAAACAGAAACTGCTTGTCACCCCAGTGGCGGCTACGAGCATAGTCAATAAACTCGTTAACGAGATATAAGGCAGAGTCAATTTCTCCGGCATACTCATATGCAGCCAAGAGCATATACTTTGCCTCCATCTTTCTCAGCGTATCGTTTTCGAGTATATGAAGCCTTTTTGCCAATGGTATAATTTGACGACCTTGATACTCAGAGGTACCGAGCAAGACTCGGATTCTCAATACCTCTGTCATTAGAGAATCGGGCACATTCGGCAGTTTTGTAAGAGAATCAAGCATTGCGATTGAGCCCGGACTATCGCCAACCCAAAACTTGTAGAATGCAAGCGCGATGCCACTCCGTATGTCTTTAACTATATCCTTCCCACGATAATATTTGTGGGCAAAGGTAATCAATGAGTCCTCAATCATGGAACGATTGCGCCTCACGTGCCCGTAAGCCCGGAGGTAATAAAATTTTGCTTTTAAGGAGTCAGCTTTGAGGTCGGATGGATCTATCGCCTCCAGAATAGCCAATGCGCTGTCGGGACTGTTCCCTATCAGATCCTCGGCCCGGCTTATTTCCTTATCATGCCATGACTCCGGCTTCGAGCATGAAGCAAGCGCCACAATGACCAATAACAGATATATCGCTTTTCTCATCGTAAAACAACAGACATAATTTCAAGAATGCAAATTTACGGAAAATATCCGAGATTGTGGGGGGATGCAATGGAAAATCAATCAGAATAGAAAAAGAACTTCATCGTTCGTTGAAGGTCCGATGAAGTTCTTTATTTGTGGAAGGCCGGAATACAGTTAACGATTAATCATAATGCGCTGTATGTCCATGCTGATAGGTTTGCCGTTTACGGTGAAGGAGAGGGTGCAGTCTTGAAACTTCTTGAGTTTCTTGAATTCCAGAATAATTGTGGAATCTTCACCCCACATGGCATCCACTTTTTTAGCAGTGAGGATCTCCCCGTTGTTATATAGTTTCACATTATCTACCGATAATCCGTTGTAGGCGTCACGGGCAGAAGCCGGAATTTCGATTTTGATTGTTGTTTTGCCGTGTTTGTTGTTGATCTCCTTGAATTTAGGCAACCCAACAGGACCGCCTGCGGCAAGCAGTCCTATTGCAAGTGTGAGTAGTACGTTGTTCATGTATTATTGGTTTGCGTTCTATGAACAAGACGCGGATGAACCTCGAATGTTACAAAGATTCAGTAAAAATCTTATGCGGATTCTATAAGAGGGTTCAGTTACGGGAGTTGAAGATCCAGGCTTCGGGGAATGATTGGTGGAGGGTGGAGGATTTGAGTTCCTTGAGGAGGGGATTCTTGTCGGTCGCGCTACAGGCGGAAATCATGTAGAGGTTGCCGGAGACGAGGGTAGTCAATGTGTATCCCTTGTCTGAATTCATACTGATGAATTTGTCGGCATCTTTCTGGTTATAGAAGGCTCCCACGATGATGTGCCAGGCGGTCGGAACCGTGGCCGGTACGGCAGATGGCGTATTCGGTACAGATGAAGCAGGTTCGGATGCAGGTGCAGGTTCCGGAACAGCAACTGTTTCCGATGGCGTTTCGGGTGTCGCGGCGTTGGTTACAGCCTGGGTGATGGCCTTGACCGGAATGACGGAGGCCTGGTCCTCGTTCAGGTTGCGACCGAACGGCAGAATTGCCGCCAATGCAACTGCGAGTACCACTAAGAAAGATGCCGCCATACGGGCGAACATCTTGTTGATCGGGATGTAATAGTTGCGGGAGGTGTCGAAACGATGAACCGGAGTCTTCTCGACGTCTACAAGACGTCCCTCCTGTACGGCTCCCTGAACAGCTGTGGCTTTGATGCCGGTCCTGACTGCCGAGAATCCCATAGCCGCGGCCGCACGCTCCGGAGTGGTAATGGGATGGAAGGAGATGTTCTGCTCCGAATCCATCCGCAACTGTCCCAGACGGCCGATTGTCACCTCGCCGTCCAAAGCCAGCGCATCGCGAAGGTTCGAGATCGATGCACGCACCATCTCGCGACCTTCGGCAAATGACACGCGTTCACGGCGCGCATAACTCGTGGCCAGCATACCGTCGTCGTGGCTCAGTGCCGGATTGAACCTTGCCTCGCACGTCATTGGATTCATGACTCCATTGTCTGTATCCTCCAACGCGCTGTGGCATACGTTGATAAATGCACCACAACCCGGCACGACCACACAGTCGTGCCGCAGCAGAAGATATTCGATATGTAAAGCCAGTCTGTCCATTTCGGGCTGCAAAGTTACTCAAAAATCCTGAAAAATTTTAATGGGTGTTTATAAGTTTTGACGATTTTTTATCCCTCCTCAAGTTTAAAACAGCGTCAACTAATAGAGGTTCAGCACCGTAAGCGATTGCAAGATTTTTTTCCTTCAATGCGGCGTCGGTCTGGAACGACCGCTGGTGCTGCAAGGCCCGCAGCAGATGCATTTCGGCGCACTCCGGCCATTTGGCCATGGCTCCTACGGTCCAGTCGCGAGCCTTTACCTCATCGCCTTGTTCGGTCATGATCAGCAGGAACCGGAAAGCCACTTCCTGGTCCGGGCGCACCTTCAGCGAACGCTTGTAATAATCCATGGCGCCGGCAATGTTTTCCTGACCGGCATCCAGGTCGCCCAGTCCGGCCAGGACGGCAGGGTCATCTGGGGTGATGCTGTCGGAACGCAGCAGGTCGCGGCGCGCCTGTTCCGGCTTGCTCATATTGAGCAGACCACGCATCTTGAGCGGCCACGCCTGCAGCGAGTCCAGGGCCAACGTGCTGTCTATATCCTTGAGGCCATCCTGTGTATGCCCGAAGGTCAGTTCCGTCCAGGCGCGGTTGGAGAGCAGGACGGTGGATCTGGGCGCGCTGGAGAGACCCACGGCATACGCCTCCATAGCACCGTCGTAATTGTCCAGATGCGTGCGAACCACTCCCAGGTTGGACCACAGCAGCCAGTTGCTCTTGTTGGCAGGTTCATGACGCAGGGCCTTGACTATGACTCGCTCCGCGTCCGTCCAGTTCTCATGTTTCATATATGTGTCGGCCGAATCGGCCAGCTCCACATATCTATGTGTCAAAGTCTGGGCACCCGCCATAACGACGGATGCCCAGCACAGTAGGATTATGAATGTTCGGTTCACTTCTTTTCTTTCTTATAATTCTCGATACCCTTCTTCAGGAATTCCGAATACTTGGTGACGTTCTCGTCGTAACTGTAACTGCCGTTCATAGGCATGCCGTCGTTGTCGATGATCACGTAGTAGGGCTGGGCGTTTGCTCCGAACTTGAAGCGCTGCAGATAGCTCCACTTGTCACCGTATGTGCGGAGGGTGGTTTCGTCGCCGTTACGTTCCTTGACGCGGATAGGCTCGGGCAGCGGGGCCTTGTCGTCGACCATCAGCGTGACGAACACGAAGTCGTTGTCGATGGTGTTCTTGATGTCGGGGTTGGTCAGCACGGCTGCCTCCATCTTGCGGCAGTTCACGCATCCGTAGCCGGAGAAGTCGATCAGCACGGGCTTGTGCTGCTTGGCGGCAAGTTCCATACCCTCCTCGAAGTTGTCCACCTGAGCGTGGGTCTCGCCCTCGTAGAGGTTGAAGTCCTGGGTGTACATTGGCGGGGAGAATGCGCTGACGCTCTTAAGCGGTGCGCCCCAGAGGCCGGGCACCATATATACGGCGAACGCCAGCGAGATCAGGGCGAGCGAGAAGCGGGTCAGGCCGATACGCTCCACCTTGTCGTCGTGCGGCAGGGTGATCCATCCCAGCAGATAGCATCCCAGCAGACCGAAGATCACGATCCAGAGCGACAGGAACACCTCGCGGTCCATGATGCGCCAGCCGTAGGCCAGGTCGGCTACGGAGAGGAACTTCAGCGCCAGGGCCAGTTCCAGGAATCCCAGCACCACCTTGACAGTGTTCATCCAGCCGCCGGACTTGGGCATGGATTTCAGCATGGTTGGGAAGCAGGCGAACAGGGCGAACGGAATGGCAAGGGCGAGCGCGAAACCGAACATGCCGATCGCGGGGGAGATGAAGTTGCTCGTGGCGGCGGCTTCCACCAACAATGTTCCGATAATGGGGCCCGTACAGCTGAACGATACCAGCGATAGCGTGAAAGCCATGAAGAATATGGAGAGGTAGCCGGTGGTGGAGTCCACCTTGGAGTCCATCTTGTTGGTCCACTTGGATGGAAGCGTCAGCTCGAATCCACCCATGAAGGAGATGGCGAACACTACCAGCAGGATGAAGAACGCGATGTTGAAACCGGCCGATGTGGCGAGTTCGTTAAGCGCCGATGCGCCGAACAGAGCCGTCACCACCAATCCAAGCAAGACGTATATCACAATGATGCTGGCGCCATAGATGGCGGCGGAGGCTATGGCCTTGCGGCGGGTCTTGTTCTGCTTCAGGAAGAAACTTACGGTCATCGGAATCATAGGCCAAACGCAGGGGGTGACCAGCGCGATGAGGCCGCCGATCAGACCGGCGATGAATATATACCATAAGGAGCGTTCCTGCTGGCCTGGATCCTGCTCGAACACCTTAAGCTCAGCCTCGACGTTGGCCCACCACTTGTCGGCGTTGACTCCGCTCATGTTGGCACCGGGCAACAGAGCCGGCGTGGCGGCCTGCAGCGAGTCGGTCATCTCGGTCACGGCCTCAACCTCGCCTTCCTTGGCAGTCTCCTCTTCGGCCTTAAGCTTCTCGGCCTCCTCCTTGACCTCGGCGGTCAGGGGAGCGGTGCCCTTGAACTGATGGGAGCCATTGACACGGAAACAACCGGAGTCATCGCAGACCTGACCCTGTACCTCGGCTCGGACCTCCCAGTTCTTGTCGGCAGGCTTGAGTTTCTGCGTGAAGGAAACAGTGCCGGTGTAGAAATACTCGTCCACCTCGAATACGTCGTTGTACTCCTTGGTGTAGGCCTTGCTGGCCGTAGGGGCGCCGCTCAGGGCACACCCTTTCGTCTCGAAATGGAACTGCATGGGTTGACCGCCTCCGTCCGGGGTGTTCGGGGCATAGAGATGGAATCCCGGGTCAATGCTGGCGGTTATCACCAGCGAGGGACTGGCGGTATTGTCACCGACAATCTTGTAGCTCCACGATACATGCTCGGCCATGGCCGGCAGTGCAGTCAGCACCAGTATCGTCAGTAGGTTCAGGATCTTTTTCATCGCGAATGATGTTAGAAAAAATTTTTTTGCTAAATTACAAAATATCCATTATATTTGCAATTATTATTTTGAACAGGGAGCGATGCCACCCGGAATACAGGGATGGAATTCTCCTGAAGACCTTAAACAAAACACATGAAAACTAAACGACTGCTTCTTGGCGACGAGGCACTTGCCTTGGGAGCCATCAATGCCGGTTTATCCGGGGCGTATGCCTATCCGGGCACGCCGTCAACCGAAATCCTGGAGTATGTCCAGTCAAACGAGACAGCCCGCGAGCGCCGGATCCACTCACACTGGTCATCGAATGAAAAGACTGCCGTCGAGGTCGCGTTGGGAATGTCGTACTGCGGCAAGCGCGCCATCACATCCATGAAACATGTGGGACTCAACGTAGCCGCCGACCCGTTCGTCAACTCAGGCATGACCGGTGCCAACGGCGGCCTGCTGGTGATCGTGGCCGACGATCCGTCGATGCACTCGTCGCAGAACGAGCAGGACTCGCGCTACTACGGCGCCTTTGCGATGCTGCCGATGCTGGAACCCTGCAACCAGCAGGAGGCCTACGACATGGCTCGCTACGGATTCGAACTGTCGGAACGCAACTGCATTCCCGTGCTGACGCGCATGGTGACACGTCTGTCGCACTCGCGCGCAGTTGTCGAGGCCGATACCGAGGCTATGGGCGAGAACAAACTGCACTATCCTGCCAATCCACGCCAGTGGGTGCTGATGCCCGCAGTATCCAAGGTGCGCAACCGTCAGCTGATCAAGGACCAGGAGGCTTTCATCGCCGAGTCCGAGAAATCGCCGTTCAACCGCTACGAGGAGGGTGACGACAAGAGCCTGGGCGTGATAGCCAGCGGTATCGCCTACAACTATCTGCAGGAAGCCTTCGACGGGCAGGTGCCGTTCCCGGTGGTGAAGATCGGTCAGTATCCTCTGCCCGTGGCAATGCTGAAGCGCCTTCAGGACGAATGCGACGAGATTCTGGTACTGGAGGAGGGCCAGCCATTCATAGAGGACAAGATCGGCGGTATATTATATGAAGGAAAGCCCATACACGGCAAACTGACGGGCGATGTGGTACGTGACGGCGAGCTGAGTCCCGACGAGGTAGTGGCCACTATGCGCAGACTGCGTCCCGAGGTACGGGGCCTGATGGTCCGCGAGGTTCCTGAGAAGTCGGAGCTTGTGGTTCCACGTCCGCCGGCATTGTGCCAAGGCTGCGGCCACCGCGACGTATACGCCGCCATGAATGCCGCGCTTGAGAAGTATCCCGACGCGAAGGTGTTCGGCGACATCGGCTGCTACACCCTGGGATTCCTGAAACCGTTCAACGCCATCGACTCATGCGTGGACATGGGCGCCTCCATCACTATGGCCAAGGGCGCGGCCGATGCCGGACAGTTCCCCTCGCTGGCCATAATCGGCGACTCCACGTTCACCCATTCCGGAATGACCGGACTGCTTGACGCCATCAACGAGGACACCAACATGGTGGTAGTGATTTCCGACAACCTTACCACCGGCATGACCGGAGGTCAGGACTCGCAGGGCACAGGCAAGCTGGTGGAGATCTGCATGGGCCTGGGCGCAGACCCGAAGCACGTGCGCACCATTGACTCGCTGCCGAAACTGCATCCGGAGATGCAGGCTCTGTTCGAGGAGGAGATCAACCACAAGGGCCTGTCGGTGATCATATCGCGCCGCGAGTGCATCCAGACCGCACGCCGCCATGCGTCGGCCAAGGCAGCCAAAAAATAATCCAATACCCAAATAGACAATAACCATGAAAAGTGATATAGTATTGGCCGGCGTCGGCGGTCAGGGAATATTGACGATAGCTACCATCTTAGGATCGGCGGCACTGGCCGACGGACTGTACCTGAAGCAGGCCGAGGTCCACGGCATGAGCCAGCGCGGCGGCGACGTACAGTCCAACCTGCGCATCAGCAGCCGTCCCATCCATTCCGACCTGATTCCCAAGGGCGGGGCCGACCTGATTGTCTCGCTGGAGCCCATGGAGGCGCTGCGCTACACCGAGTTCCTGAGCAAGGACGGCTGGATCGTTACATCCACGCTGCCTTTCGTCAACATCGACAACTACCCCGACATGGTGGCCATCGAGCAGGAACTGGCTCGCCGCGAGCGTACCATAGCCTTCGACATGGAGGCCGCCGCCAAGGAGGTGGCAACAGCCCGCAGCTCCAACCTGGTGCTGCTTGGCGCGGCGTCGCCGTTCATCGACATCCCCGCCGAGAAGATCGAGGCTGCAATCGCCAACGTGTTCGGCCGTAAGGGCGAGGCAATCGTGAACTCCAATATAGCCGCCTTCCGCGCCGGCCGCGAGAAGGCCATGTTCCTGATCAAAGACTAAACACATCCCGATATGTTTCCGATAAGTGATCAAGAATTCCAGGCCGCGGTCGACAAACTGTCGATACTCGATGTGGCCGGAGCCACCATCCGTCAGATAGTAAGCCTGTCGCATGAGTTAGAGGCACGCGTGGGCGAGGAGATGATCCATCTTGAGATCGGTAATCCCGGTCTGGAGGCCGAGCGTCTGGGCGTCGAGGCCGAGATGGCCGCCCTGAACGGCGGAATAGCCAACAAGTATCCCCCCATCCAGGGCATACCCGAGCTGAAGAGGGCCGGACAGCGGTTCCTGAAACGTTTCCTGGACATCGACGTCAGCGCCGACGGCATCGTGCCGACGGTGGGCTCCATGCAGGGCAGTTTCACGCTGCAGATCATCCTGGAGCAGCGTCTGAAGGGACAGAAGGACACCATGCTGTTCCTGATGCCCGGATTCCCGGCCAACCGCCAGCAGGCCAAGGTGCTCGGTATCAAGCACGAGCAGTTCGACATCTACAGGTACCGGGGCAAGAAACTGGAGGAAAAACTGGAAAGCTACCTGAAGAAGGGGAACATCACCGGGATACTCTACAGCAACCCGAACAATCCGGCATGGACCAACCTGACGGAAGAGGAACTGGAGATCATCGGCCGGCTGGCCACGAAGTACGATGCCATCGTGATCGAGGACCTGGCTTACTTCGGGATGGATTTCCGCACCAACATCATGAATCCGGGCAACACTGGCGTCACGGTGGCCAAATACACCGACAACTATGTGCTGCTGCTGTCGGGTTCCAAGATCTTCAGCTACGCCGGTCAGAGAATCGCGCTGGTATGTATCGGCGATGCCGTATACAACCGACGCTACGAGTATCTGGAGAAGTTCTACGAGATGCCGAAACTCGGTGACGCATATATATTCGGAGTGCTGTACGTTGCATCGTCCGGAACGGCTCATTCGGCCCAGTTCGCGCTGGCGCGTATGCTTGACGCGGCTGTTGACGGCGAACTGAACTTCGTCGAGGACTGCTCGGAGTACGGACGCCGTGGCGGCATCATGAAGAAACTCTTCACCGACAACGGCTTCCATATAGTCTACGACATGGACGGCGAGCGTCCCATAGCCGACGGATTCTTCTTCACGGCGGGTTATGGAGACATGAGCGGAGCGGAACTGCAGAAGGAACTGCTGAAATACGGCGTGGCCTCCATCGCGCTCGATACCACCGGCAGCGACCAGCCGGGCATCCGCGTGTGCGTGTCGGCCATGTCCAGGCCGGAACAGTTCGAGACGCTGGGCCGTTACCTGAAGAAATTCAACGAAGACCATAAGAAGTGATGAGCGACGTAAAGTATATGACAGCCGCGGAGGCGGTGAGACTGATCGACAGCGGCGACCATGTCTATGTGCAGGGTTCCACGTCGATACCTGAGGTGCTGTGCGAGGCACTGGCTGAGCGTGGTAATGAACTGAGGGATGTCGTGATCTACAGCGGCTTCGCAGTGGCTCGCCGTCCCTCGCCGCTGTGCCGTCCGGAGTTCAAGGACTCGTTCCTGGTCGATTCGTTCTTCATCTCCAATGCCTTCCGCAACTACATCAACGAGGGTTACGGCACGATGACGCCCCGCTTCCTTGGAGAGGTTCCTGAACTGTTCCGCGACGGCACCTGCCGCGTGGACGTGGCGCTGATCAACTGTTCCGCGCCTGATGCGGAGGGAAACGTCAGTTTCGGCGTGTCGGCGGACCTTGCCACGGCTGCCGTGGAATGCGCTGACCGTGTCATCGCGCAGATCAATCCCCGCGTGCCGTTCACGCCCGGTGACGCCGTGATACATCTGTCGCAGCTCGCCGCCGCAGTGGAGGTGGACGAGCCGCTGGTGGAGGTACCCACCGCGACGCCCACCGAGGCCGAGATACGTATAGGCAACAGCATAGCCGAACTGATTCCTGACGGCGCGACGCTGCAGATCGGCGTGGGCGGCATCCCCAACGCCGTGATCCGCGCCCTGATGGACCACAAGCACATGGGACTGCATACCGAGGCCATGACCGACGGCGTGCTGCCGCTGCTGGAGAAGGGGATTATCGACAACTCGCAGAAGACCGTGATGCCCGGCAAGTCCGTGGCGTCGCTGGCCCTTGGATCGCAGGCTCTGTACGATTTCCTGGACCATAACGAGGACATAATCTTCAAGGACGTGGCGTGGACCAACAATCCGTTCACCATAGCCCAGAACCCGAAGGTGATGTCCATCAACTCGTGTCTGGAGATTGACCTGACGGGACAGGTGTGCGCCGATTCGATAGGCACCAGGATGTTCTCGGGCGTAGGAGGCCAGCATGACTTCGTCTACGGCTCCAGCCGCAGCGAGGGCGGCCTGTCGTTCCTGGCGATGCTGTCCACCACCAACAAAGGCGTGAACAAGATCAAGCCTGTGCTGACACCCGGCGCGGGTGTGGTCACGACCAGATTCCAGACCAACTACATCGTCACGGAGAACGGCATAGTGAACCTGCGGGGCAAGAATCTGGCGGAGCGCGCCAAACTGATGATCTCGATAGCGGCCCCGCAGTTCCGCGAGGAACTGGAGCGTGCCGCCGCCGAACGTTTCGGATACAGTTTCCTGCGCCTCCGATGACCCTGTCGGACCAGCGCCATCTATAGGCCGCTGGGTCGCCCGACAAGACAATATAAAGACTCCCGGCAAGGATGATTCCTGCCGGGAGTCTTTGTGTTGCCTTGCATTTCCGCTATTCTCCGAAGAGGCGGGCGAACAGGTTGGGCTTGCCTTCGGGCTTGAAGTTGACGTTCAGGTTGTCGTCCACCTTGGAGAAGAACAGGATATGGTCGCGGAACACGAAAGCCACCTCGCGGTCGAATTCCAGGATGGCGTTGAGGCCGCGAATCAGGAATCGCTTGAAGGGGGAGAAGTCCTCCAGATTCCCAACCACGATCTCGAAGTCGTTTGCCAAGAGTTCGTGATGAGGTTTCAGCAGGCTGATGAAGTAGGGGATGTTGAGTTCCTCACGGTCCTTCGGCGGCTTGCTGTAGTTTTTATATAGTTCCTTTATGACTTCTTTCGTAATCATTGGATGTCTGGTTTCCTCTCCACACGGCATCGGCGCGGGGAATGTTCTATATTTGTAACGCTATAAATGTGTTTTTTGTTTAATAATTAGGGTGTTCAGTTTGATGTTCCAACTTTTTAGCTCTGGTATCATCTGCAATATTCTGTAAATTAGAGCAATACCATCATAAGGTAAGCCGATTTTTGAATCAAAAAAAGCATAGTTTTTAATGCCGTAGTATTCAATAAATCATTTGATGAGTATCAGCAACTTATGACATGTAGCACTTAAATTTCGTCTCAAAAATGAGAACATAGAACTGAACACCCTATTTAATAATTGCTAAATTTTAACAAAATTAATCAATGCTGTTAAATGTACTTTTGATAATTATTTGATAAAAGTGCAACATTATACAGATGTGTTATTGAAGTTGTGTATTTGCTAAATTATTGAAAACCAATTATAAACTTCGGCATGAGAGGGAATCTGGCAGTCGGAGGCGGTGAATTGTTTGATATTGAAATCAATGATATTGAAATTAATAAAGGAATGTTTAGACATAAAAAACGGTGCATCCGAAAATTCGGATGCACCATAGGTTCGATTCGTCAGGGTGGAATCCGCGTCTTAACCCAGGAAACTGAGCAGGACGCCGGCAGCGACTGCGGAACCGATCACGCCCGCCACGTTGGGACCCATGGCGTGCATCAGCAGGTAGTTGCTGGGATCGTATTCCAGACCGAGGTTGTTCGATATACGAGCGGCCATCGGGACAGCCGATACTCCGGCGTTTCCGATCAGCGGGTTGATCTTCTTGCCGGGGCGCAGCATCAGGTTGAACAGCTTGACCGCCAGTACGCCGGCGCAGCTGGCCATGATGAAGGCGCAGAAACCGAGGCCGAATATCAGCAGCGTGTCCGTGGACAGGAACTTGTCGCCCTGTGTCGAGGCACCGACCGTCAGACCCAGGAGAATGGTCACGATGTCGGTCATGGCGTTGCTGGCGGTCTTGGCCAGACGTGTGGTGACGCCGCTCTCGCGCAGCAGGTTGCCGAAGAACAGCATACCCAGCAGTGGAATGCCGGAGGGTACCACGAAACATGTCAGGATCAATCCGACGATGGGGAAGATGATCTTCTCGTTCTGGCTTACCACACGGGCCGGCTTCATCTTGATGAGACGTTCCTTCTTGGTGGTGAGCATACGCATGATCGGGGGCTGGATCAGCGGGATCAAGGCCATGTAGGAATAAGCCGACACAGCCACGGCGCCAAGGAGCGCGGGATTCAGCTTGGAGGTGGTGAAGATGGCCGTGGGGCCGTCGGCGCCACCGATTATGGCGACACAGCCGGCGCTGAGGGGGTCGAAGCCGCAGAGCAGGGCCAGCATATATGCGCCGAAGATTCCGAACTGGGCTGCGCCTCCGATCACCATCAGCTTCGGGTTGGCCAGCAGTGCCGAGAAGTCGGTCATGGCTCCGATGCCCAGGAAGATCAGCGGGGGATACCATCCCTTCTCCACGCCGTTGTACAGGATGTTGAGCACGGAGCCCGGCTCATATATGCCGATCTCCATGCCTGGCTGGAAGGGGATGTTGCCAAGCAGCATACCGAAGCCGATGGGCACCAGCAGCAGGGGTTCGAAATTCTTCTTGATGGCAAGCCATACGAAAAAACAGCCCACGGCCAGCATGATGATGTTGGACCATGTGCAGTTGTAGAAGCCGGTGAACTGCCAGAACGACTCGACGGTCTGCTTCATGAATTCTCCAAAGGAGTAGGATCCGAGTAACAACATGGGATTTGACTTTGCTTGAAATTACTCCAGGATCAGGATATCGGCTCCTTCCAGCAGCGCGTCGCCGGGAGCGCAGCAGATCTTGGCAACCTTGCCGGATTTGTCGGAACGTATGTCGTTATCCATCTTCATAGCCTCCAGGACGGCTACTTTCTGGCCTACTGAAACCTGATCGCCGACTTTCACGTCAATGCTCATCACGGTGCCGGGCAGCGGACACTTGATCGCGCCTGCGTTGCTTGGAGCCGATACGGGCGCGGGCTTGCTGGTGACCTTGTTCTCGTTCAGCTGGGCGCCTGTATTGGTCTTGCCCGACTGCGACAGGGCCGGTTTCTGGACCTTGGACGGTGCCGGACGGTCCAGCTCCACTTTGTACGGAACGCCGTTCACCTCCACGGTGGCCTCGTTGTCGGTGATGTCGCCGACAGCCACCGTGAATTTCATTCCGTTTATCTTATACTTATACTCTTTCATTTCTGTTAAAAAAGGGATTATTTCAGGCTGCGGCGGTGGGCGGCGTTGCGGTTGTCCACCTCAGGCACTACGCGCAGGTTGTAGATCTTGGAGTTCCAGGGGCTGTAGGCCTTGCGCATACGGCGGATCGTCAGGATGGTGTCCTCCATGTCATGGCCCTGTCCCAAATGTTCGGCCAGAGCCATTGCGATCGCGGCGATGGCCTCGCCGGAATCAGACTCTACATGGTGCGTCTCGGCCTCGGAGGCTGTCACGCCATGGGCCTCGCGCTTCTTGTAGGCGTGCAGGGCGGTGCTGATCTTGCCGAACCCTAAGAACAGGACGCTCAGGATGATGAGGACCGACAGGACGATGCACATCGCGATGATGGTTATGGCGCCGCCGTATTTATCGTTCTCGGCAGCGTTCCGGGCCTTCTCGGCCTGTGTCATCTTGCGGGCTGTCTCGCTCTCCTGGACGGTGTTGACTTCCTTGGAGTCTGTCCAGTCGCCTTCCACATTGGTCTGCTGGCCCTGGCCGGAGACCTCGGTGTAGGTCTGCTCCGGCTCGGCGGTCACAGAAGCCGATGTCGTGGCGGGGGCCACATACAGCATGCATGCAAAGGCAACGGCGGTAATTAATTTCTTTAACATTATCATGTATGATAGGACTGTCCCGGCGGAACGGGAACGCGCCGCCGGGACCGTGTCGTTACAGAGGGATGTTGCCGTGTTTCTTGGCCGGGTTCGTCAGCTTCTTGGTGGCGAGCATGTTGAGGGCCTTGATTACGCGGAAGCGGGTGTTGCGCGGTTCAATCACGTCGTCGATGTAACCGTACTTGGCCGCCTGGTAGGGGTTGGCGAACAGGTCGCGGTATTCCTCCTCCTTGGCCTTGATGAAGGCTGCAGGATCGTCGGAGTTCTTGGCGTCCTTGGCGTACAGGACTCCAACGGCGCCTTCGGCGCCCATCACCGCGATCTCGGCGCTGGGCCATGCGTAGTTCATGTCGCCGCGCAGCTGCTTGCAGCTCATCACGATGTGCGATCCACCGTAGCTCTTGCGCAGGGTGACGGTAACCTTGGGCACTGTTGCCTCGCCGTAGGCGTACAGCAGCTTGGCGCCGTGCAGGATCACGCCGTTGTACTCCTGACCGGTACCGGGCAGGAAGCCGGGAACGTCAACCAACGTCACCAACGGGATGTTGAATGCGTCGCAGAAGCGTACGAAGCGCGCGCCCTTGCGGCTGGCGTTGCTGTCCAGGACACCGGCCAGGACCTTCGGCTGGTTGGCCACGACGCCCACGGCCTGGCCGTTGAAGCGGGCGAAGCCGATGATGATGTTCTTGGCGTAATCCTTGGATACCTCCAGGAACTCTCCGTTGTCCACGATGGCGGAGATGACGTCGTACATGTCGTAGCTCTGCTTCGGGTTGTCGGGGATTATGTCGTTGAGCTTGTCCTCCAGACGGTCGATGGGGTCGTCGCACGATACCAGCGGAGTCTCCTCCATATTGTTCTGGGGCATGTAGCTCAGCAGCTTGCGCACCAGCGCCAGGGTCTCCTCCTCGTTCTCGGCGGCAAAGTGCGTGACGCCGGACTTGGTGGAGTGTACGGAAGCGCCGCCCAGGTTCTCCTGGCTTACATCCTCGCCTGTCACGGTCTTCACTACCGACGGACCGGTCAGGAACATATAGCTCAGTCCCTTGGTCATGATGGTGAAGTCGGTCAGCGCGGGGCTGTAGACGGCGCCGCCGGCGCACGGGCCCATTATGGCGGAGATCTGCGGGATCACGCCGGAGGCCATGATGTTGCGCTGGAAAATCTCGGAATAGCCTGCCAGGGCGTTGATGCCTTCCTGGATTCGAGCGCCACCCGAGTCGTTAAGGCCGATGACGGGAGCGCCCATCTTCATGGCCATGTCCATCACCTTGCAGATCTTCAGCGACATGGTCTCGGACAGCGAGCCTCCGAATACTGTGAAGTCCTGGGCGAATACATATACCAGACGTCCGTCGATGGTGCCGAAACCGGTCACCACGCCGTCGCCGAGTATGTGCTTCTTATCCTGTCCGAAGTTGGTGCAGCGATGTGTCACGAACATGTCGAGTTCCTCGAAACTGCCTTCATCCAGCAGCATAGCGATGCGCTCGCGGGCGGTGTACTTGCCGCGGGCATGCTGTTTCTCGATAGCCTTTTCGCCACCGCCGAGACGGCACTCGGCGCGCTTCTCGATCAATTGGGCGATCTTCTCTTCTTGCTTACTCATATATAAGTATGTTTATATACATGAAAACGACTCCGTCCGGAGGTTGCCGTACAGAGTCATTGATGATGTTACTTCTTGGAGGGATCCTCGCAGAGTTCGGTCAGCACGGCCTCGGTGCTCTTGGGGTGGAGGAACGCTATCTGCAGTCCGTCGGCGCCCTGGCGCGGAGCCTTGTCGATCAGGCGTACGCCCTTGTCCTCGCACTCCTTCAGCGCGTTGGCCACGCCGTCCTCGATGGCGAAGGCCATGTGGTGCATTCCACCGCGGCCGCCGTTCTTCTCGATGAACTTGGCGATGGTGCTGTCGGGGCTTGTGGCCTCCAGCAGCTCGATCTTGGTGTCGCCTACCTTGAAGAAGGCGGTGGTCACCTTCTGGTCCTCCACTACTTCCTGCTTGTAGCACTTCAGGCCCAGGATTTCTTCATAGTACTTGATAGCCTCGGCCAGGTTCGGCACGGCTATACCGATGTGTTCAATGTGTGAGATTTCCATCGATTTTTATTTTAGGTTTGGGTTTGTTCATTCCATTAATGTCCTCGGTTGCGCCAGGGGTGCGGAATTGCCCGGAGGAATTGCACACTTCTGCGTATCCGAGTGCAAAAGTAGTGAAAAAAAACGAGATTGCAACCAAAAAACCGCCATATGTTGCCGTAACTATTCAGCGGACACGTAGGAATTGATCATGATTAACGGGCACAAAGCTCT
>ERZ827108.1222-NODE-1222-length-35827-cov-4.590042_pt1 | contig 35827 bp, 32 predicted proteins | sample MGYA00519921_ERZ827108 | MGnify/ENA primary metagenome ERZ827108 (study PRJEB31778, sample SAMEA3449258) | human gut metagenome | biome: human gut; feature: human-associated habitat; material: faeces | place: United Kingdom | collected 2010/2012 ...
CCGGTCGAGATGATCTACACGAAACTGGTCTATCCTGACGGAAGCGTGCATTATGCGCGTACCACCTGGTCGTCGGGTGCAAAACGTTTTATGATCAATATCCTGGATTTATATCCGAAACAGTATGGCACATACAAGGTGTCGGTTCCGGCAGGCATATGCTACAATGGAAACGGACAGTTCAACAAGGCGATAGACTTCGAACTTAATTTCATGGACCGCAATATGGTTGACATCAATTGCACCGTGGATCCTGAGAGCGGAAGCACAGTATCAAGCCTGAACACGATCACCTTGTTCGCGCCCGCTGATTTCAAGGAGATCTATCCGACCAACGGCGGCATCACGATGACTTATTTCTACAATGACGAAGATCCCGAGCACCGGACGATGTATTATCTCAAGACAGTCAACGAGACTACAATGAGCATAACTCTGGATAATGAGGTGAAGGAGATCGGAGATTACACATGGTCAATCCCTGCTGATGCGGTACGTGGTGTAAGGAACGACGGTACGCAGGTCGTAGGCAATGCGATGGCTTTCTTCTGGAGCATACGCGAGTCGGGTATTGTCAATCCTGTTGGCGATAGAGCGGATACACTGTACACTGTCTACACTCTTGATGGGACCTTGGTCATGGACAAGGTCAAGGCCGATGCCCTGAACCGTCTTGGCAAGGGTGTATATGTAATCAACGGGCGTACCTATATCCTTCATTGAGCCTCACGATTCAACATTCTGAGTTGATTGTTAAATATTAAATCATATAGAATCCGGCGGTGCAGATACCAAAAGGCGTTGCGCCGCCGGATTCTCTTTAAAATCACTTGATTATTTACAACATGACAACATTGTTTAAGACAGTTTTGCGTGGAATGGGACTCGGAGCCGTATTGTCAGCGAGTGCCCTGACAGCCATGGCTCAGAACGCGACAATAAGTCCTGATGCCACCATTTACGGCTGGAATGGATATTCATCCACCAGTTATGAGAATACCGAGACCGGATGGTACAGATTCGGTACCAATGGCGAGGAGCAGCAGATATGGGCCGATAAGTTCATCATGACGTTCGGAACATATTTCAACGTGGGTTATATCCGTGACGGAAAGATATGTGGCTATTACAGCAACTCCACCGGGGGCAATTATATAGAGTACGACCTGAACAGTACTGACGGGCGCCCTGTCAACATGGTCGAGATCGATGTTGAAGGGGAGAATGCCCACCGCAATCTATGGAGCGGAGCCTACAACAAGGCGGATGACTGCGTATACGGATTCGGCACAAACGTCGATATGTCGAAGATCTACCTGGTCAAGGCCAGCGCGGCCGACCCCACGAACATAAACATAGTACGCGAGATTCCCGAAGACTTCACCATTATGGTGTCCTGTTGCTTCAATCCAAGGGATAACAAGATGTACGGGGTCGATCTGTTAGGCGATATGGTGCGTTGCGATGTCTTCGGCAATTTCGAGCTCCTGGCTCTGGGGAAAGACCTGGATTACGGCGGTACGCCAACCATGGCCCAATGGGAGAGCGGCATGACTTACAGTCCCAAGGACAACGCTTTCATCTGGAACCGCCAGTTCGTGGATTACACCTCAGATTTGGTCAAGATAGACGCCGACACCTATAAATGGAGCAAGATCGCCGGCATCCAGCAATACCATCAGTACACATTCCTTGACACCCTGGACCATGACGGTTCCGACAACGGACCCGCACAGGGCAAGTGCGTCAGCATCGATTTCGCAGACGCGTCTACCAGCGGCAGCGTTACATATACTATGCCTGTAAAACTTTCCGACGGCAACGACGCACCCGCGTCGATGACATGGACAGCCACTTGCGGTGAGGTCTCCAAGACAGGAACCGCCGCCCCGGGAGAAACTGTGAAGGTGGAGTACGAGGGCCTTCAGCAAGGGGACGGTATCTTCAACTTCCGTGCAGATGCCGGCGAGTGCCGCGGCGCAACCCTTGTCAACACGCGCTGGATAGGCAACGACGCTCCGGCACGTGTCGAGAACGTCATGATGACTGAAATCGAGAACGGCAGGTGCAAGCTGACATGGACCGCACCTGATCACGGCGCGCATAACGGATATCTCGACTCCTCGAAACTGCTCTATGCCGTTTTTCTGGGCGACACACAGCTCAACACCCCTTCGTCTGAATGCGAGTTCGAGGTGCAGCTGCCTGCGGATCTGGATACCCGAGGGTACAATTGCTTGGTAGTGGCCGTGGCCAACGGCATGCAGTCAGAGCCGGCACGCAGCAATACCATATATGTAGGACATGGATATAACCTGCCGTATTTCATCGATCCGAATGATACCGATGCGTCCAGAATGACGACAATCAATGTGGACGGCGATACGAGCGGATGGCGATACATGAGGGAAATCGGCCAGGGCATGTGCTTCTTCTCAAGCCGAGACTGGACCAATCCCGGCGATGACTACCTGATCACACCTCCTCTTTATTTTGATGATCCGTCAATGGTGTATCAGATCAACTTCGAGGTACGTTGCCACAATCCCCAGAAGACCGGGGAATACTTCGACATTTGGCTCGGATCGTCAGCTACGGTTGAAGGCATACGCCAGCAGCAGGTGGCCGGGAAGACTGCCGTTTCGAATCAGAAGTACACGCGTATGTCGTTCGATTTTGAGCCTGCCGCCGCAGGTCGGTATTACTTAGGCCTTCATTATATCGGCGATGCCGACCAGGCCGGTATCTATGTTCGCGACATCAGAATCTTAAAGACCGATAGACCAGGTGGACTGGCCAGCGTCAACCAGGATGATGACGTGAAAGTCTGGACAGGTAACGGCGAGATATCCGTGAAAGCCGCGGAGTCCGCCACTGTGAATGTTTTTGCACCTGACGGCCGTGCCGTGGCATGTGCGACGGTCGAAGGCGACACAAGGATTTCCGTAGCCCCCGGCATATACATCGTCTGCGCCGGTGGCAAGACATTCAAAGTAAATGTAAGATGAATTGACTGAACATGGATAACGCGCACGTCAAGATGCGCGTTATTCTTTTTAATACTTGAAAACGTGAAAGCAATTATCAGTACCATCGTGATGATATTGGCTGGGTGTGTCAGCGGATACGCCTCCAATTCATACAGATTCGGATTCTGTGACAATACACAGGGTCTGAACGACAAAATGGTGACATTGGACGGTGCCGTGAGCGTTGAGGCGGCTGTCCGCTTCACTGCGGCTGACCTGGAGCGATTCACGGTGGACGGGACCATCGACGGCATCAACGTGGGACTCTCGACCAAGTTCAACATCGCCTCCATCAAGGCGTGGCTTCGTGACGGTCTCACCGGAGAGGACATCGCGACATCGGAACTTACGAAGGATTCGACTCCGGCATTGGCCGATGGGTGGAACGCCGCCCGTTTTGACGAGCCTGTAAGGATAGAGGCAGGCCGGGACTATTATGCCGGGTACACCATGACCTTAAGTAAGACCGCGGCATGGGCGCTGGTCAGCATCCAGGCCGGAAAGCATGATGAGTCCTGCTGGCTGAAGGTTGGTAACGGCGATTGGAACGACCGTTCGGCCGATCTCGGCATCCTTAACCTGGAACTCCTGATAAGCAGCACGAATCTTCCGCAGACTGACATGGCATTGACCAAGGCGGAGTTGCTTACCAAGTATCTCGTGCCCGGCCAGGGCGTGGAGGTGGAGTATTCCCTACATAACGTAGGCATGAAGACGGTCAACACTTATACGGTGTCGTTGGCTGACGAGGAGGCATGCGTGTCTCTGTCCAAACAGATTGAATGTGAACTTGGCCATGATGCGCGTGTAACCCGGACGGAGACCTTCGATATCGCGGGTCTGCTCCCGGAGCATCTCTACACATTCACTCTGACTCTCTCGAATCCCAACGGTGAGGAAGACGAGACGCCGGCGGACAACGTGATGACGTTGCCCGAAATCACAGCCATCGACGGCACATACGTGCGTACGGTTCTGATCGAGGAGTTCACCACCGAACGTTGCCCCAACTGTCCGGCCGCTGCCAGAAACCTGCATCAGATGTACAATACGCTTACTGACAGCGAGAAACAGCGTACTGCAATCGTTTGTCATCATTCCGGTTTCAACACGGATTCCTTCACGCAGCCTTGCGACGAGAGTTACCTGTTCTTCTACGGACCGTCCGGACGTTGCTTTGCACCGGCATTCATGTTCGACCGCTCCTATAAAGCAGAGAGGCAGCTTCCGGTTGTGGGACCGCAGTCATATGCCGGTCTAAAGAGTTACTTCGTTCAGGAAGCCAATCGTGAGGCGTTCTACTCAATCGGCTTGACAGGCAGCCATGATGAGTCCACCCGAACAATCCATCTGGATATAGTGGGAAAAGCGGCTGCAAGGATATTCGAGAATCCAAGAATCACGGTTTACCTGACGGAAGACGATGTCCCGGCTGTAAGCCAGTCCAACGGTGGGGTGGATTACCGTCATGACCATCTGATTCGCGCCTATAACTCAACATGGGGCGTGGAGCCTGTATGGTCCGACAATTTCAACTACACTTCCGCAGCGACTTTGACGTATCCTGAAGGCTGCAAGGTCGACAACATGAAGCTTGTGGCCGTCTTGTCCAATGTCAACCTGTCGGACTGCAACGACTGCGAGGTCGGGAACGCCTTCAGCGTGAATCTGCGGGACTTGAAGCCAACAGGATCCAGCGGTGTGGATTCAGTGGAAACTGACGGAATTCGTGTATATGAGCGTGGCGGACGTCTGGTGTCGTCCGGAGCATGCAGGTCGCTTGAGGTATACGACCTTGACGGCAGAAGCTGCGTTAACGAGAACCTGCGCTCAGGCTTATACGTTGTCCGTGTTGTCACTGCTGACGTCGTGACTGTACGGAAAGTTGCAGTGAGATAATCCTGATAAATCCAATACAGCAAGAGGGCGCGTCGGCATAACGGCGCGCCCTCTTGAACTATTGACAGTCAGAATCAGTCTCCTGTTGTTTCATCAACAGTCTCTATGGTTTCTATTTTCTTTAGGTATTCAAGGCTTGCATAAGCCTTCTGACCGTTGTACTCGATCTCAGCGAAGTTGCCGGTGGTTCCCAAAACCTCGACTTCCGTGCCACGCTTCAGTTTCCCTAAGACGGCGCAGTTGGTGTTGGGTTCCGAGCGGACATTCAGTCTGGATGCCGTCACGCGGTAGGTCTCGGTGACTTGCTGCACCACTTCAGTCTCTTCGGCTTTCGAGCGGGAATGGGGAGCGGCTATGGCGGCATAGGTGAATACTCCCCCCAGCAGAACCAGTGTCACCAGTAGAGACCATCCGTTCCAGAACAGTAGCCTCATGCCGTACATCACGATATTAACAACTATATAGATTGCGATTATGGCAATGAAGTATGTTAAGGCTCCTGCAATGGCCACACCTATAGCCGTAAACAAAGCCGTCCAGAACCCTTTGGAGATCCATGTGCTGATCACCACTCCCACGCCTGTGATCAGAAGTACGGCTATGAATATGATCGTGACCCATCCCAGCACGGTCTCGGCATGGTCGGCGAACCAGTTGCCTATGTCCTCGATGGTGACGTTGAAACGATCCCACAGCGATCTGCGGCGCACATAGGTGTGCGAAGTACCCGTGGCGTAGGTTGAGTTGACTTGCGCTGTGGATGAGCGCGAGGTGTTGCGGGGTATTTGAATCACAGGCCGTATGTTGTCGAACGTGCCTGTCTCGGGATTAAACCCGCCCGGTAGTGCTGGCATTGCTGAAGTTTATTTTATCGTTAAGTACAGTTATTGCAATCGGTCGGTCCTTGCTGACGGTGCCGTTCACCAGTTCGGCTGTGAGGGGATTTATGATATGGTCCATCACCGCACGTTTCACGGGACGTCCGCCGTATTCCGGCATATACCCATGGTCGGCGATGAACTCCACGACTTCGTGACCGTAACTGCATGCTATTCCCTTGTCAGCAAGTTTCCTCTGTTCCTTCTTGATGCAGATCTCTGCGATCTTGGCAACGTCTTGTCGAGTCAAGGGCATGAACATCACGATGTTGTCGATACGGTTGATGAATTCGGGAGCCACGCGCTGCCGCATCTCAGACATCACGCCATTGGTGCATTGCTCTATCTCCAGTTCCGACACGTTGGGTCGCAGCAATGCCCTGAGGATATGCTGCTGGCCCATATTGGAGGTCATGACTATCAAGGTGTTCTTGAAGTTCACTACCTTGCCCTGGCCGTCGGTCATGCGTCCATCGTCCAGTACCTGCAGTAGCGATTCGAAGATCTTGGGATGTGCCTTCTCGATCTCATCGAACAGCACCACGCTGAAGGGTTTGCGGTACACGGCTTCGGTCAACTGACCTCCTGCCTCGTATCCTATATAACCCGGCGGAGCTCCGAACAGACGCTGTACGGAATGTTCCTGCTGGTACTCGCTCATGTCGATGCGTACCATTCGGTTCGGGTCGTTGAACAGGAATTTGGCTATTGCCTTGCAAAGTTCGGTTTTCCCGGTTCCGGTGGTGCCGAGGAACAGGAATGATCCTATTGGCCTTGAAGGATCCCCGAATCCGAGGCGGTTGCGCTTGATCGCGTCGGCAACGGCTTTGACCGCCTTGTCCTGGCCAACGACCATCTGATGCAGTTCCTGCTCTATGTTCTGTAGCCTTGATGTCTCGTCGGCGTTCAGGTCATCGACGGGAATACCGGTCCAGGCGGTGATTACCTTCATGATGTCGTTCGCTTTCAACGTCCTGTCACTGTCGTTGTGTATCCGCAGGTTGGCCGCTGCCTCGTCGATCAGGTCGAAAGCCTTGTCCGGCAGCTTGCGGTTGGTGATGTAGCGGGCCGACAGCGTGACGGCGATCTTACAGACTTCATCCGGAATCACCACACCATGATGGTTCTCAAATTTCTCTTTGCTCTTCTTGATGATCTCGATTGCAGACTCGATGTCAGGCTCATCTACGATCACCTTCTGGAAACGGCGTTCAAAGGCCGGATCGCTCTCAATGCGCTTGTACTCGTCATTGGTGGTGGCTCCGAGTATCTTGATCTCGCCACGCGCCATGGCTGGCTTGAGCAGATTGGCGATGTCGTTGTCCGATCCGCTGCAGCCGCTTATGATCATATGGATCTCATCTATGAACAGAACAAGTTCCGGATCGTGTATAGCCTCTTCAAGGATATCCTGCATTACCTGGACATCATTGTTCGACGCCTTGATGGACGCGAAGTCAAGGCTATAGAGTTTCAGGTTTGCCAGAGCCGAGGGCACATTCCCTTCAAGCAGCCTCAGCGCCAGTTCCTCTGCGATTGCGGTCTTGCCGGTTCCAGGCTCGCCCACCAGCACGGGATTGTTCTTGGAACTGCGCGCCAGAATAAGCAACACACGCTCCACCTCCTCGTCACGGCCGATGGCATGATGGATCTTGCCATTTGCGGCCATCCCCAGCATATTGACACAGAACTCCTTGACCGTCTCTCCGGTGCTGCGGTCATCATCGTTGGGATCACGGCGGCTCTGAGGTCGCGTCTGTTGCCGGCTTTGCTCTTGCCGGTAATTGTCTTGCGCCTCATATACAGGTTGCAGAGTCACCACTCCTCCCGGGCTGCTGAGATAATTGCCGAACTCGTTGGGAGCGAACCGGAACATCGCCGACATCAACTGGGGGATGTCGACGGACTGATAAGCGGAAGCACAGTGGCCGAACACGTTCTGAAGTTCTTCCGAGAAGTAGACTCCCGGACCCATCTGTAAGGCTCCGGGCTGGTTGAAGGCTTGCGCCAGGTTCTGCATGGAGGCGTTGAAATCATAACCTTGCTGCTCGATGCAGTTCCGGACTGTCTGCGAGTCGACCTGACACAGTCCGGCGACCAGTGAGGCGGCATCGATCAACGACGTGCCGCGTTGACGGCAGAATTGTCCTGTAGCCTGGATGGACTGCAGGAGACGTGGCGAGAAATTCGAGAAGTCGATTTGTGCTGACATATTCTTCCACTTCGTAGTTTGGAACACCGTTCGGCATGGACGTATCCAGGCCGAACGGTGTAGATGTTAATAAACGGAGTCAATTCTATTGAACCGAGTCAAGGCCGATCTCGGGGATATTCAGGTTGGCCAGGTCTCCCATGCGTTCGTTCAGGAGTTCGGTCTCGGCGGTCTCCACGGTAAGCTTGGCCTCACCGCAGAGGTTGCAGTCCGGATTGCGGGCAATGTTGACGCCGTACCATTTCATGATGGTGGGCATACGGTTGCTGTTGTTGAAACTGCCCCAGCGCTCGTATTGGCGTTCGCGGCGGTTGGCCCACATGAAGTAGTTCTGCGACAGTTCTTCCTCCAGCGAGTTGATGCCTGACTCGGTGCCGCGCGACAGTTCCACCAGACCTAATTTCACCATCATGTTGGTGATCGGCTCGATGTCGGAGCTTAGGCCTACCTGCACGAATGCCTCGGCATCGGCCTCTGACACATATGCCGGAATCTGGCCTGAACGTTTTGCGGACTCGTAGTTGGTGATCTCCTCGTCCTCGGGATTGAACCAGTCGGTGCCGAGCAGACAGAAATAGCATGCCTGTCCGGGACGGTAGATGAACACATCGCCCCCTTCGGCGCGGGTCACGGCACGGCCGAAGATCCCGACAGTCCGGTTCTTGACCAGCAGTTCGGAGGTGTTGTAACGCGACGAGTTGTTGTCGGTGCATACCATCACGACATCGGCCTTGGCTATCTCGTCGTTCAGCACGTCCAGATGCTTGTTGACATCGATAGGGAGTTTTACGATCTCGGCGTAGGGATTCTTGCCTAAGATCGCCTCGGCCACGGCATCGGTCTTGAGGCGTCCCAGGTCGTTGACGTTGCAGATGTGGCGCGACAGGTTGTGGAGTTCCACGCGGTCGAAATCGGCCAGCGCGAAATGTCCCACCCCGGCTTTGGCCAGTTCCACTGCCACCGGGGCACCCCCGCTGCCGAGTCCGATGATCAGGACCCGCTTGTCTGCAAGAGTGCCGACTTCCAGCAGTCCTTTGGCGCGTTTGTAGAGGTTTTCCCTTGCAGGAATCAGGTCGACCTTGACGCCGTTTACTGTTACGTCGGTCTCGCTGTTTACATACACCTTGATGTCGGCGTCGGGATTATGCCCGGCGCCCGGTCGGGCGTAGCTTACCTTATGTACAGTTCCGAAGGCATGACGGATGGGGGAGAAGTGCAGGTGCGTCACCTGCTCTCCCTCCCATTCGTAACCGATACCGTCGGCCTGTGTCGCGTCCGAAGTCAGGAATGACTTCAGTTCATCGCCGTCCACATAGTAGAGGGGTGATGTCTGTTCGGTCATCATAATGGATGCTCAGGCGAAATAAGGCTCCTTGGAAAGAGTGTTCAGAGGATTCTGAGTGGCCTTGGGCGTCTCGCCGGGACTGAGCTGCACGAACGTGCAGGTATCGGCGTCCCACACGGTCTGGGACGATTTGTTGGAGCCGGGATGTGCCTGACGGTCGCGCATCTCGTTCGCGACCTGATCGAGTGAAAGTGGTTGTGCCATATCTTTATGTTTTTTATCCGTTGATGATTACATGTGCAGGTACTCTTCGCGGGAGTAGTTGCCCTGCATATGGTTCAGGTAATATTCCATGGGCTGCCGAGAACGAAGTGTCTGCTCGTAGATGTTGAGCCACATGACACAGCGGATGTAGACCATCCAGAGGGACATGTTCGGTTTCCACGCGCTGGGGTGGTAGTGGCAGATCTGGGTCCAGCCGTTACGATGGGGAGACAGGGTATGGTTCGGGGCGCTCGCCGTATTCATCAGCTGGCCGTTGTGGTCCTTGAGCATACACTCCACATATGCGGCAGGCTTTTCGTTGGGATAGTTCGGGAACTCTATACGCAGCACATAGGGTGTGTGCGTATTGGTCTGCGCCACTATGCGGAGGTAAGGGGTTGCGGTGTATACGTCGCCGAACATATATGAGTTCGGGTTCTTCATGTAGTGAGCCACGATGCTCTTCTCCATCTCTAATCTTTGTGCGTCCATATTATTGCTGTTGTATGTTGTCTTGTGTCATGTCTGATTCCCAAGGGTTGCGTCCAGGGAGTTCCCCGTCGGGCGCGGGTGTGCCGAACGGTATGGTCTCGACGGATGTGTTTTCGGCGGAAGGTTCCTGGGGAGTGATGTAGGGTCCGGGAATAACGGTGTATGTCCTCGGCTCGGACTGTGGCTCAGGCACAGGACGTTCCGTTGTGAAGGGAGCGGAGAACTTCAGCCAGATCTCGAACTTCACGTCCAGCGGTCCGGGGGATGTCTTCCAGATTCTGTTTCCCTCTATGTTCGCCTTATGGTTGTCGTCACATTCGGCACCCTTTAGATTTACGTATTTCGGGGCTTTCTCTGGGAATCCGTAGGGGAGCATTATCTTGATGTTGCCGTCGTAGAGCGATATCAGCGGCTCGCCCGCGTCGGTGATCTCTGCCGCCGGCTCGCATCCTGTCATGGAATCACGGCAGATGTTCAGGAACTGCTTCATCATCTCCACGTTCTCCACACATTCCGTCAGCCAGTGCTGCCGATGGTTTGGAGCTGCCGCCGGCTGCTCCTTGGGAAGGAATTTCATCTCGCCATGCGATGCGGCGCGTGCCCTTGGAGAGTATAGACGGTCGCCGTACATGCGGTCGATCTGAGCGCGGAACGGGCTTTCAATCTCCACAACGTCCCAGAAAGCATGGACATACTGCGAGGGATAGTTCTCGTGGAAATTGAATGCATTGACGGTGGTGTGCGCGGCGCCGCGGTCGCAATTGCCGATGCACAGGAGCATACGCGGGAATCCCGGAGCTCCGACGCCACGTTGCATGGACGCCACGTCGCCGCCGCTGGGATGCGCAAGCCCCAGCTGATGGTGCGAGTGCCATTGCCCCACATGCTGCAGACCGGTGCGGAGGCACATCTCTACCTCGATGTTGTCCACATAGTCGGGATCCTGGACAAACGATGTGGGATGATGGCGTGCATACGGGCCCGGGCCTACGGCATACAGCACCACTGGAGTGCCTAACTGTGTCCAGAAGCCGAACAATTCGCCTCCGGTCTCGATGTTGGGAAAGTCCTGTATGCACCGGGAGATGAAGTCCAGTTCGCTCTTGTAGATGATGGCTTTGGGCGAAGGCCTCCGGGGATTCTCGGTCATGTCTTGTGTTCGTGTGTCCGCATAGCCTCTGTCGCGGTCGCGCTGCCCAGAGTATCGGTCCTGTTTATTTCGAGAAAATAGGGCCATAAGTGGTGGCTGAATTTATTGTTTTAATTGATGTTTCGAAGTCTGTTGGCTGACTTCTTCAGCTCGCGAATGAGAAAGCACATCTCATTTAAATGCAAAATTAATAATTATTTCCCAACTTCCAACAATTTTAACATTTTATATGTCGCGTGATTTTTTATATGTCGCGGGATTGTTGTGATGTCCCTGTCCTTAGATATAAATCACGGGGCAGACCGGTATGTTCCGGTCTACCCCGTATTCGGAGATTAAGAATGAGTTTATTTCCCACTCTTCGGTTTGATGATGTCCTACCTGTTCAAGCCACAATTTTTGATGGCATCAGTTCCCGATGGTCGGGGATGCGGCGGACTGGTTGGAGGTTGTGGATGTGTCGTCGGACTTTAGGTCAAGGCCGGTGGACTTGACGCGCTCCTTCAGATGGCCGAAGGTCCAGCTTACGCTCAGGTTGATGGAGGGGGAGTACATGCTGTACTGCTGCATCTGGGAGGTCGTGGGTGTGTCGGCGTACCATTTGCCACCCTTGTAAGCCTCGAAGAAGTTCCAGGCACTGACACCTATGTTCAGGCTTTTGTTCTTCAGGAAGTCGCGGCTCACGCCGATTCCGTAGTAGTAATAGCCTGTATTGTGTCCCTGCAGGGTCACGCTGTGGATGTTCTGGCCGATGCCGGCGTTCAGTTTGAAGTCAGCCGGAGCTTTCCAGTTCCAGTTCACACCGTAGTTCGCGCTCCAGCCATGATTGCGGGCATCGATGGTACGGGCGTTCAGGTCGGCATAGGTAACGGTTCCGTTCAACGACAGGCTCATTGAGTTAGAGATGTTGTAGTTCAGGAAACCGCCCAACGAGAATTTGCGGACACGACCGTAATTGCCGTAAGTGTCTATCTGAGTGATGCCATTGTAATATGTGTAGTTTACGATGGAGTTGTTGTTCATCTCGTAACGGGCATACACGTTTCCACCCAGAACACGGCCGAAGTTGGTGTAGGTCAGCGATACCACATGATTATGTTCGCTGGAAAGCGCGGGGTTACCGGTCTGCACCGCCAGATCGTCAACCTGTGTGCGGAACGGGTTGACTTGCTGCAGCGACGGACGCCATATACGCATCTGGTAAGCCAGGCGCAGGTTGTGGGCCGGAGCGAAGTTATAGGTCAGCGCGGCGTTCGGGACCCAGTCGTTTAGATGCTTGGTGAAATCCTTGCTGCTGTCATCCTTGAAGCGCAGTCCCATCGCGGTATGCTCATAGCGGATTCCCGCAGTCAGCGACACGCGGTCGGCGAAGGTCCCGGTATAGGACAGATATGCCGCATATACATCCTGGTTCTGGTCCATGTCCACGTTGTTGTCCGGATTGATGATGATTTCGTCTGGAGTCAGTCCGACGCCGCTGTGGGACAGGGCGGAGTTGCGGCGAAATATACCCTTGAATCCGGCGTCCAAGGTATGGGTTCCGTTGCCGAACGGGTTGGAATAGTCCGCCTGGACGGTATGCGAACGGTTGTAGTTGTCGTTTCTTGACACCATCCAGGGTGCGATGACCGGATAATCCTTCACTTCCTGAGTCTCCGTGTCCAGATGGAAGTTATTGGTGCCGTAATCGAACAGGTAAGCCAGGATAAGGCGATGGGTGTTGGCCTGGTTGAATCCTATTCGGTAGGATGCGTTGGCCGAGGCGCCAAGATTGGTCATGTCGCCGTCGAAAATGCTCCGGAAACTCCATTGCATCACATCCTGACGGTTGAACATCTGGTTGGTGCGCTCCATATTGTCGAAAGTCGCCTTTAGGTTGTTGAAACTTCCTCCCCAGGTGAACAGGTTCCGGTCGTTGGGCTCCCAGCTCATGTTCAGACTGGCCTGTTCCATGCCGAATCCCACTTTCTGGTTTCCGAATGACAGAAGCCGGTGGTTGTCATCGGAATTATGGTAGACTGTCTCCGAGTTGTTTCTGCTCTTCTGCTTGAACAGACCGTTCTGCGCGTATGTCAGGTTGGCGTTGAGCGTGACTTTGTCCATCTTGGTGGTGATGAAGGCGCTGGCGTATGCCTGGGTCGTGCCATACGCTCCGGAGATGGAGCCGTTGTAGCCGTCGTTCTTCTGCTTGGTTTCCGTAATCAGATTCAGTATACCTCCGAATCCCTCAGCGTCATATTTTGCGCCCGGTTCGGTGATTACCTCGATATTCTGAACGGCATCGGCGGGCATCGCCTTGAAGATCTTCTGATAGTTCGACTCCATCATCACGTCTTCCTTGCCGTTGACGTAGATCTTGAAGCCGGAGTTGCCGTTGATCTGGATGTTGTCTTGTGCGTCCACTGTTACCATGGGCACCTTTCGCAATGCGTCCAGCAGGCTCTGTCCTTTGGTAGATTCATCAGCTTGGACATCGTAGGTGAGTTTGGCGCCGTCTGACTTTATGACTTTCTTTTGGCTCGTGACTACGAAATCATCCAGGTTGACTGATGGCTCCGTTACAGTGTCGGGCTCCTGGGTCAAGGCAAAGGCCGAGCCTGCAACGGTCATTCCGACCATTGCCATGATGCATTTCAACTTATTCATATTCTACAGAGTTTACATAGTTGGTTTATAGTTGGAATCCTTACGGTTCAGATATTCATCATAGGCATTCTTCAGTTGGTCGGGTGTGATTCCGAAGGATGCCAGACGCTCCAAAAAATAGTTGGCCTCATGCTCGAAGAATTGCCGTCGGCGCATCTCCATGATGCGTTGCGGGGCGTTTTCGTCGACGAAGTATCCTATGCCGCGCTTCATGTAGATCAGACCTTGTTGCTGGAGCCACGTGTAAGTCCTCATCGCGGTGTTTGGGTTTACGCCGGTATTGGTGGCGTAATCACGCACCGACGGCAGTCGGGAGCCGGGGTACTGGTCGCCGCGGATCACGGCGTCCATTATACCCTCGGCTATCTGCAGGTATATCGGTTTGTTATCGTTAAACTCCATAATTACTTTTATTTCTGCCTCAGGCCGTACATCAGCGTGCTGCTCTTGAACCGACGATATGCCAGCCAGATGAACAGTGCCGATATGGCAATGACAACTGAGAATACAATCCAGAACAATGTATTCTCGGACACTAGCAATTCGAATCGATATCCATGGTACAGGATACTGCTGATTATTATTCCTCCGACTGTCGAGATCAGCATGGATACGCATACCAGTACTCCCGTGGTCTTGATAAACGAGGACTTAGGCCATAGGATGGCGCCGTAAAAATAGATTGACAATTGCATCAACGCTCCGGCAATCAACATCGTTATTGAATATGTGTCATCGATGAAATTCTCCGGTATTGATACAAATTCAAAAAAATCATTGTGTCGCCTCATGATTAGATTGCCTAACAAGCGTCCGATTTCCTCGCAGAATATTCCGGCGATCATCACTACTATCGTGCCGAGTGATGCAGCGATGACACGTGGCCAGAACTTCGCCGCTGTTGTGGCGGGCAGCATCAAGACCGCCAGCCTTCCCTCCTTAGTCTTCATGTCGGAGAACATCATCGAGGCGAACGCCAATGCTCCGATACTACCGATTAAGAGGTAGAACAATATGATTGTCTCAGAATCATAGAGACCTACAATTCCCCAAAACAGCCCGACTGCTATCCATAAACCGAGATATGCCAGAGTGGCACTGAGTATGCCGCGGCGGTGTTCGCTCAGCATCTTGCGGCTGATGGCCCAGAAGCCGTTGCCTGTATGCGTTGCTGCCGATGAGGTCGCGTTATTATATGTCGTTTCCATATTCATTTTATTTTTTAATTGAGCCCATGCCGTCGACTGTGGTGTTCAGGTCAGGGCAATTCAGTTTCTTGATGTTGATGTCTCCCATCCCGCTGATGTCGAGTGTTCCATGCTGGAATTCACCTGAGATGTCTATGTCTCCATGGCCTGCGACAACGCCGGTAAGGTCTGTGCCGGTGATATTCTCGCAATTGATGTCGCCCATACCGTTGATGTAGAGTTTCAGAGACTCGCAATGGCCGTTCTTCCATTCCAGGTCACCCATGCCGTTTACTGCCATGGTAATTTCGCCGGCGACGCCACCTTCCCATTCGAAATCACCCAGTCCATTGACTGCCACTGATTTCAAGCTTGGGCTGGAGCATAGGATCTGTATATTCTCAATCTTATTGACATGTATGTCGTTGTTCTTGCTGCTTATCACAAGTATGCTGTCGCGCACTTCCACAGTCATGACGTCCAGGACCATCTTCGGAGCACTGACTTTGAACGACGTCGGTCCCTGCGTGTACTTGATATCGCTCATGAAATCATTGCTGATGGCATTGAAATCCGGTAATTCCATGGTTCTCGTCTCGTTCTTGAGATTGTGGTAGTTCGATTTCTTCACTATCCTGCAGGAAGTGGAGGAAATTCCGATTGCGACGGCGGCTAACGCCATGAATATTGCTCTTGCTTTCATACTTTATTGATTGTTGAATGGTACAGGGGGAATATTGAATATCTGGCTCATGAGGTCCGGACGCTTTTGGGTCAGTTCGAACAGCGACTCCAGGTTGACGTCGGTCTCGTCATCGGGGTTGTTGACCAGCTCGACGATGTTGAAGCCACCGGGAACAGGTAGGGAGAAGGCTGCGGCTGCGGCGCGCTGAGGGTCGTTGGTGAAGTTGAAGCGTAAACGTGAGGTGATGTCCATAGTGGAGCGGTTCAGCAGGATGCGGTTGTTGTCCGCGATGATGATGTGGTCCAGGATCTGTTCCACATCGTACACCTGATGGGTGGAGATCACGATTGTCTTGTTCTCGTCCATCACCGAGCTGACCGCCATGCGGAACGCACGCTTTGCCGATATGTCGAGGCCGTTGGTCGGCTCGTCCAGCAGCAGGATACCTGTGTTGCAGGCCATGGCGAAACTCAGGAACACTTTCTTCTTCTGACCCATGGACAAGGCTCCGAGATTCACGTCCGGTGCCATCTCGAACATGGAGAGCAGACGGTTCATCGTCTCCGAGTCGAATTTGGGGTAGAACGGGGAGTTCAACCTGATGTATTCCTCCAGTCGGATTGCCGGAAGCTGGAACTCTTCGGGTACGATGAATATGTCGTTCAGGAAATCCACCTTGCGTTCGAAGGGCTTGTAACCGTTGCAGGTCACGAAACCGGCAGTCGGGCGTAGCAGTCCTGCCATGAGATAGAGCATTGTAGACTTGCCGACGCCATTGCGTCCGAGCAGGCCGCACACGGTGCCGGACTGAAGCTCCAGGCTCAGGTCCGTCAGCACCGGGCGGCTGCGGCGGTATGAAAAACTGATATTGTTTAGAACTATCATAGTGTATTAGTGTAATAGTACGCTGCAAAATTAGTACAATTATTTTAATCCACAAAATAAAAGTGAATTTTTTTGAAAAATTTTTATGATTTGTGTATTTTGCGATTTATGATTAACTTTGATGGTATGTTTAAGGAATCGAATCAGATTCCGGAATTTAGACAATGACCTAACACCAATACCTAACTATATTATGAAAAGAAAACTCATGGCGGCCGCGTTGATGACGGTTGCCGGAATGGGAGCCATTCCTGCATGGGGCGACAGCGTGACGCTGCAGATGAATCAGGTGGATCCCGAGGCAGTGATCTATCCCGAGATTTATGGACAGTTCGCCGAGCATCTCGGCACCTGCATTTATGGAGGACTGTGGGTAGGGAAGGATTCGCCCATTCCCAACACAGACGGATACCGCAACGATGTGCTGCAGGCGTTGCGTGAACTTAAGGTTCCGGTGATGCGTTGGCCTGGCGGATGCTTCGCCGACGAGTATCATTGGCGTGACGGCATCGGCCCGCAGAAGGACCGTCCCACACAGGTGAACAACAACTGGGGAGGAACAGTGGAGGACAATTCCTTCGGAACGCATGAGTTCTTCAATCTGTGCGAGCTGATAGGATGCGAGCCATACCTGAGCGGCAACGTAGGCTCCGGTACGGTTCAGGAACTGGCGCAGTGGGTGGAATACATCACCGCCGACAACGGTCCGATGGCCAAGCTGCGCAAGGAGAACGGACGCGAGAAACCCTGGAAACTGAAATACCTGGGCGTAGGCAACGAGTGCTGGGGTTGCGGCGGCAATTTCCTGCCGGAGTATTACGCTGACGTCTACCGTCGCTACCAGACATACTGCCGTGAGTTCAACGGCAACAAACTGTACAAGATCGCATCAGGCGCAAGCGACTACGACTGGAACTGGACCGACGTGATGATGAAGAAGGCCGGACGCCTGATGGACGGCATCTCCCTTCATTATTATACGGTGACGGGATGGAACGGTTCCAAGGGCTCGGCCACTGTATTCACTCCGAAGGACTATTACTGGACAATGGGCAAATGTCTGGAGATCGAGGATGTCATCAACCACCATGCCCAGATCATGGACAAATATGACGCCCGGAAACGTGTAGGGCTGCTGGTGGATGAATGGGGAACCTGGTGGGACACAGAGCCAGGCACCAATCCCGGACATCTGTATCAGCAGAACACCATGCGCGACGCTATGGTGGCGGCACTATCGCTGAACGTGTTCCAGCGCCACACCGACCGTGTGCGCATGGCCAATATCGCGCAGGTGGCAAACGTACTCCAGTCCATGGTGCTGACCAAGGGAGACAAGATGGTCAAGACACCTACCTACTATGTGTTCAAGATGTATATCCCTCACATGGGAGCTACGCCGATACCCTTGGACGTGATCACTACTACATTCCAGGCCAGTGACAAATGGAGCGTGGAGACCCTGCAGGCCACGGCATCGAAGAAAGACGGCAAGGTGACCGTGTCGCTGACTAACCTTGACCTTGACAAGCCGATGGAGGTAGAGGTCAACACCGGACTCGCAAAGGTCAAGGATATCAGCGGCCAGGTGCTTACCTGTAAGGACATCACGGACTACAACGACTTCGGCCAGCCGGAGAAGGTGACGTTGAAGGAGTTCAAGGATGCCAAGGCGGCCAAGAACGGTATTGTAAAGGTGAAACTGCCCGCCAAATCCATCGTCACATTGACAATGGAGTGAGTTGATGGCGTCGCAGGGTATCGGGATCGCGGAGCAGGTTCTCTGTCCTGCCGTCCCAGACCACGCGACCCTCGGAAATAATCACGCTGCGCGGGCATAACACAGCCGCCAGAGCCAGATCGTGCGTGGCGATCAGACATGTGTGCGAGAACCGTCTCAGGACTTCCACCAGTTGATGCTGGCCCAATGCGTCCAGGCCGGACGTGGGTTCGTCGAGCAGAAGTATCGAGGGTTCCATTGAAAGCACCGTGGCTATCGCCACGCGCTTTTTCTGCCCTCCCGACAGGGTGGCCGGCGATCTCTTGGCCAGGTCCTCGGCACCGACCTCCGACAGACTCTTCACCACCCGGCGGTCCACTTCCTCTTTGGGAAGGCGCATGTTCATGGGACCGAAAGCCACGTCTTCCTCAACCGTCGGCATGAACAACTGGTCGTCGGAGTTCTGGAATACGAATCCGACGGCCTGACGAATCAACGGCAGTGTCTTCCTGGTGACAGGAACGTCGCCGATGTTGATTTCGCCCGATGTCGCCATCATTATTCCGGCGGTAAGCATCATCAAGGTTGATTTTCCGGCGCCGTTAAGACCCAACAGCGCGACTTTCTCGCCATGGGTGACACGGAACGTCATGCCGTGCAGAACCTCCTCCGATTCCGGATAGTTGAAATGAACGTCGGTATATTGTATGAAATGATGGCTCATGACTCAATCAGGTTTAATTAAACAGAAGTTGTGGATTCAGGAATCGCAACAGCAATATGGCAATTGTCCATGCTGTCAGGTAAACGGAGTCGGCAAGAGTCCAATGTCGTGGATTCAGGCAGTAGTCAGGCATGGTGCCGTTGAAACCACGCATAAGCATGGCCTGGTGAACACGCTGGGCACGGTCCACCGAGCGGAGGAAAAGCTGCCCGATCATCACCCCCCATGTGCGAAGGTCCATGGTCTTGCGGCCATATCCCCGGGCCTCCCTGGCACGCCTCATGTTCTGCGCCTCCTGCATCAGGACGCCGCAGTAACGGTAGACCATCTCCATCTGCGTGGTCAGGAACGAGGGGACATGCAAACGTCGCAGTGCCCGGCACATTCCGATGAAGCCGCAGTTTTCGGTCAGCAGCAGCAATGCCTGTACCGCGTACAGTCCACGGACAGTAATGCTCAGGAAGGTCAGCCAGCCGTGGCTTATCTCCATATTGCCAATCGTCATTCCCGTGCCGTGGTCGAACCATGGGTTGAAGATGCCGATGGCCATTACAAGAGGAAGCACTATCAGCGATTTCCTGAAAATCCGACTGAACGGTATTCCGGCCAAGGCAGCACCGACTACAGGATAGATGCCGAACCATATAAGCCCCGCCAGATTGTCAAGAGGCATGGTCAGCATCATGACAAGATAAAGGACTGTCACTATAAGCAGCGCGCGCGGGTCGCGGACTGATTCCTCAGTCTCCGACACAGCGCGCGTGTATGTGCGTATTCCTTTATCAAGTTTGTTCTCCATCATTACATTAATCCGCTATTTGCGCACGGGAACCTTGACTGTCTTCTTGCGCATGGTCAGGAGGGATGTCAGTCCCCACAGCAGTCCCAATACGATAACTCCCCCGACTATCCCGGAAAGAGAGTTGTCGTAGTCCGGCATGAATGAAGTCGCTTTCTGGACTGACTGCGCTCCGGCCGCCACGGTGTTGGCTGTAGTCAGTTCCGTGGAGCCTGTCAGTGACTGTATGGACCATTCCAGACCATCGGGGTCGGAACTTGCTATGGCTGCCAGCACTGTTCCGACAATCGCGGCACTGATGGCGAATCCCCATATCATTTTCTTTGTCGATACCTTCTCGTTTGGTCCTTCCTCATGGGTCAGCATTGCCGGACGTGCCTTCTGTACGAAATAGAGTACAAAACCTGTGGCGATACCCTCGCCGATCCCGATCGCCAGATGGATGGGAAGCATCAACAGCAGGAAGTCGATGACCGGGAGAGCCGTGATGCCAGAGAGTTCTGTCTCGCCTACCACGCACAAGGCTCCCAGTTCCAGTCCGATAACGCAAGCCAATGAAGAGACGGCTATGATTTTCCAAGGTTTCGTTGGGAACCTGAGCAAGGGACGGAATATCAGCGGATAGGCCACGAGCGTGGTCATGGCTCCCATATTGACGATGTTGCAGCCCAACGCCATCAGTCCGCCGTCGGCAAACGCCAGGCATTGGATGACCAATACCGAGGCCAATGTCAGGAATGCAGCCCATGGTCCCAACAGGGACGCCAGCAGTACGCCTCCGACTATGTGGCCGCTGGACCCGGTGCCCGGTATTGAGAAGTTCACCATCTGTGCTGCGAACACGAATGCCCCCATTACCCCCATCATGGCCGGATTCACCTTGTCCGGATTCTTCTTGATCTGATATCCCGCCACGCCAAGCAATACAGCCGCGATACCCGCGCCTGCCAATGCCACCGGAGTGGACAGGAGTGCGTCTGCCATGTGCATAGTACAGTGTATTTAAATTAATCTTAGTATTTAAATTAATCTTAATGTTTCAAATGTGTATCAATGTTTCAACACCGGTTCACACCTTTTGTTGGGATCGGGGCAATACAATCCGTCCGAAAATGGCCGAGACAATCATGCCGAGGACGCCCACCGAGATGCAGAATATCAATACCGCCGTCATGCCTCCGTAGTCCAGGACTATCGGCATCAGGAATACTCCCAGAATGGCGCCGAGTTTGCCGATCATGGCCGCGAGACCGGACCCCGCGCCCCGCTCGTCGACGCTGTAGATCTGCGAGGGGATTATGAACGTAACCAGGTGAGGGCCTGCGTTCAGCGCGATCTCGAACATCAGGAATCCGATTATCGAGATCCATACCGGCCATTTCAGCAGATATGCCGCCATGACCAGTCCCACGCCGATGGAGTAGAACAGGAACCCCCAGGTCAGCATCCCGACATGATAGGCTCGACGCACAATCAACAGACCCAGTGCAAATCCCGGCAGGATGAAGCAGTTGATGACTGTGGACAGTTCGACGGAATTCAGAATCCTGGGCATTCCGGTGGCATTAGTGCTGTCGATGCCCAAAGCCATGACCAGAACAGGGAGGAACACTCCGATTCCATACACTCCGACACCTTCGCATGCCCAGGGAATTCCGCTGAACACGACTTTCTTCCAGTTTCCGTCGCGGAACATATCGGCCCAAGACGCATAGGGCCCGGCGGCCTTCTTGGTTTCCGATGGCAAGACCTCCGCCTTAGGCCCGAAGAAGAATCTGGCGGCCTTCTGGGCTTCGGCATCGCGTCCATGATCCATCAGCCACTTCGGAGAGTCAGGATATCTCAGACGGCACATGAACGTCAAAACGCCAAGTCCGGTGAGCAGAAGCATCAGCCACCTCCATATCTCCGGCTCCATATGCGCCTTGATTATGAAATAACTGCAGAGGGAGATTCCGATGAATCCCAACGAGCATGTGGACTTGGCGACGCCAACCATGAAAAGACTCCATTTACGGGGCATGAGTTCCGATATATAGTCGGAATCCAGCGAATATCCTCCTCCCACTCCGAATCCGACGATGAAGAGGCCAATGACCAACATGGCTGTATGAGGATAAATGAAGGGCATGACCGAACCGGCCGTGATGAGCAGGGGACACAGCCTGAACAGACGCGCGTATCCCTTCACATCGCTTATCTTACCTAAAGTCAGCGATCCAGAGGCGATTCCAAGCAGTCCGGAAGCCCCCACCAGTCCCTGTATGAACGAGGACATGGAATGATGGTCAAGTATCAGGATCATCGGAAGGACAATGCCTGTCAAGGCCGACATTGCCGTGCCGATGACCTGCTCCATGCTGCATACTGCCAACATCCTGAAATGTGCCGGCGTCAGTTTCATATCCGCTACAGGCACCATCCCCGCAGCCTTGTCTTGATTCGGAACCGTCGTTTTCATAGTGGATGCTTTTGTCACTTATAGATTTGCTTCCTGCTTTTCAGGTCATGCTGCCAGTCAGACATATCGGGATTGAACCGGTCGTCAAGCTTGATGCGCGGCAGCAGCATCAGCCATGTGGCAACGCAGAAGGGTCCGGTCAGGGTGGCCATTCCCCATGGAGCGAAGAACGCGTTCATGCCCGCCTGGATGAAGACAGTGACGATGATGCCGAACAGTGTCCATATTGCGCCGACCCAGCTCGGCTTGTAGAACGTCGCTCCCAGTGCGATTCCGGTCAGCACGGCGCTGAAGCCATAAAGTCCGGAATCGATTGAAACGCCACCGGCTTGAAATACTATCGCCGTGGCAAGAGCAAGCGCCGAGGCCACGCACGCCCACAGACAGGCGAAACGGTTGCTGACAGCCAACGCCACTATGAAGAATATGCCGGTGACCCATGAATTGATCAGGAACACCTGCGATATGTTCTTAAGCCATGCCTTGACCAGGATTCCGAAGGTATAGTCCTCATGCGAATGTATGGCGAAGTCCAGACTCGGCGCGTCCATTCCTGTGGATGGCAGTCCTTTCATCTCGCGTGCGCACAGCAGGAAAAACCATGTCATGAACACAAAGGGGAAGGTCAGTGAATTAATGTGCCATGGTGCCATGACATTGTTGAATCCCCGGCGGATCCATGTGGTCATCATGGCGCATATCAGCAGACCCATCCACATCATCCAGGTGTTGCCGAGGAATGTCGGAAACGCGCAGCCTACAAGCGTACCGTTGAATCCCCACAGTCCTTGCTCGCCGTCTCCGACAGTACATCCACGGTTGCGCGTGATGTATCCTGCGAAGGTTGAGGCGGCACACCCCGTTATGGCGCCCCAGGCGACAAGTCCGTTGCCTTCGGCATATGCTCCCCAGATTATCCCGATCAAGAACAGAACCCCTGTCCAGGCATTGCACTGGAACATCACCTGTCCGATGCCACGGAAGAAACTCTTGACCGTGATCACAAGCCATGACGGGAACTTTTTCTCCAGTCTTCCTTCCAATGTTGCGTTTTGTGTAGTATTTCCCATAGCTTATAGTTTTTCAGCCGTCAGCGCCACGGAAATTCCGCCGGTATAGGCACTCCCTTGACAGCCTGTCTGACTTTAGAACAAAATTCACGGACTATTTTCTTAACCGGACCCGCTTCTTTACCCAGGACCTTGAACAGCAGCCCTGCCTCGTTGGGGAGATGTGTGATTCCCGCCGCGGTATTGTTCTTCCTGTCGATGAAGGGCTCGTAAGCGTCGTAGACCATCTTGGCCTTGTCGGGAGGAGTGCATACCACGACATTGGCGAACACATCGTATTCGCCCATGATTCCCATGTCCCGGATACGCTCCATATGGGGAGAGATTATGAATTTCTCGCGGAACAGCTGCTCCCCCGTTGGGCGTTCGCCGTGAGTGCAGACCGAAAGGATATCGAACTTGAACAGTTCGTCGTTATGATGCTTCCGGCCACCCATGTATATCTCGGCGTACGAGACAGTGGCTGACGGATGGACCGTCATTCTTGTGTCTGAGATGAACCTGCAGTTCTCGCATGGAAATGTCGGTTCCGGCAGGAATTCAAGGTATGCGTTCTCTTCCAGCACGATGTTCTGGATCATACCCGCATAATTGTGCCTCATCCTCGCGATCTTGGTGCCCGCACCCGTGGAGACGAACGCCATGGCGTCTTTGCGGACGGTTATGTCCTGCTGATAACGGTCGCCCTCTATGTATTGTCCTCCGGAGGACAGGATATAGACGCACGGCATACCGGGAAGTTCCTCATCGAAATACAGTTCCTGCTGCACTACGATGGGAACCCGGCGGTCCAGGTCGCGCATGATCGACTTCCCCGAGCCGTCAAGCTCGAAGCCGAGGCGCAGGTAGCCCTTCTTGCCGGGCGCGCCCACATACATTGCGGGTGGCTCGTCAAGGTAGGGCTGCATCTCGGGGGCGTGCGAGAAGTCAACCGGCGGGACTTTTGTTATATAACGGTTTGTCATTTTTCCTCTACGATTATACCCTCGTCGAGTTCACGCACGGGGTGGTCCTCCGGAGTGATGTCGAACAGAGCCATCTTCTTCAGCAAGCCGATCAGCTCATCGATACCCTCTCCGGTCATTGAATTGGTGAATACGAACGGTTTGCCCGGACGCATCAGCTCGCTGTCATGCTTCATGACCTCAAGGCTGGCATGTACGTAAGGAGCCAGGTCGGTCTTGTTGATCACCAGGATGTCGCTTTGGCTGATGCCAGGACCGTCCTTGCGGGGAATCTTGTCGCCGGCGGCCACGTCGATGACGTAGATGAAGAAGTCCACCAGCGCTGGGCTGAACGTCAGCGTCAGGTTGTCGCCGCCACTCTCGATGAAGACAATCTCGGCATCGGGGAACTTGGCCTCCATCTCCTCCACGGCCGCGATGTTCATCGACGGATCCTCGCGTACGGCTGTATGTGGACACGCGCCTGTCTCCACGCCGATTATGCGGTCTTCCGCCAGATATCCCTTCAGCGTCTTGCGGACATGCTTGGCGTCCTCGGTTGTGACGATGTCGTTGGTGATGATCAATACTTTGTACCCCATGTCGAGCAGACGGGGTGTCAATGCTTCTATCAGTGCTGTCTTGCCGGAGCCTACAGGGCCTCCGACACCGATTCTACATGTGCTCATAATATGGTAAGTTTACAGGGAGAAAGGGATTTGTCAATAAATAGTCTGTGGTTTTAACTCATGAACATGCGCATCTTGCCTTTCTCATGCAACGATGCCAATATGTCGATTTCGGGTACGAAACAGTTCATGTCCTCCAGCCGCATGCGTGATGCTCTTTCATAGAGCGAAGGTATAGCTTCCGCGAGTTTATAGAGAATCCGCTGGGTATCGTAATGCGATACGCGTACGCAACGCAAGGCCGCCCCGACAATCATGTTGACGATGCCGTACTGATGTGAGGAATAAAGGTCGATCTCCGAAAGACCGGCCGCCTGGAAGGCCAGCCCCTGAGCCACGGGGTATGAGCCCGGAGTGTTGCCTTTCTTGATGTCTTCCAGCCAGCGGCTTATCAGTTCGGTGGGGAACAGATGCCCCATCAGCTCGGCAAGCTTCTTGCCCATGCGTTCCAGCATGAGGCGTGCCTCGTCGTTCATCTTGAACAGCATCAGGTAACGGTCGGCCTCGATGATTGCTTCATAATCGCCACGTTCCGCGGCACGGTGGGCATGCAGGGCGGCCACGCCGTCGCTGAACGCTGCCTGCAATGCCGCCGAACGGCTGTATTGCTCCAGAGTTTCGGCATCATGAACCCAGTTCTCGTAAGAGGCTGTCTCCAGTCCGTTCGAGAAGGAAAATGTTCCAACGGGAAACATGGCGTCGCTGAACTGCATCAGATGAGCCAGCAGCGTGGATCGGCGTGACTTGTCTTCCATAATCAGTGGTCGTGATGGTGGTGATGTTCGTGGCTGTGACTGCCGTGACCGGCTCCGCCGAACAGATTACGAATCTCATCGGGGGCAAGGTAAGGGATGACTTCCATACCCTCCTCGAACTTATAGCTGATGCCGGGGATGTTGTGCGTATCCAGAACGGCAAGCATTACCTTGCGGTCCACAGTCAGAGGTACATAGACCTTTGTGCCTTTCACGACGGCAGGCCAGTGCTGGTTGCCGATGGCATGGCCCAGTTCCACGCTGGTGCGGATTATGGTGTCCTTGTCGGCGTTCTCGATTCCGCTCAGGTCCACTACAAGAACCGGATTCAGTTTCAGGCGCAGCACTGTGGCTTTCCTGGCGTCGGCATCGTAGACAATCACGTCGCCGTCCTCGATCTGTGTGTGGCGCCTCAGTGCCACGGGATATTCGTTGCCATGGTCTCCCTTTGCAAGGAAACGGCTCTTCTGGGCTGTCCATTGATCCAGATAGATGTTCTCCACATCGAAATCATGCAGTCTCTCATGCCATTCAGGGTTACTGGTGTTACCCAGTACTTCGGTGATAACTTCCATAGTATGTGTCTTTTTCCGTAATCTTGAGTATATGTCTTTCTCGTAACCTTTTCTAAGTTGAAACGGGCGCGGCGCTCCATGGTGCCGCGCCCGTATGCAGTGTGATGAATAGTCTCGTTCAACTGAACCAATAGAGTTGGCTCAACGCCAGTTTAGGCGCAGGTGCGACATATGCGAGTTCACCGTTGACTGTGACATAGAATGTCTCCGGATCGACCTCGATGTGAGGTGTGGCGGTGTTTCGCACCATGTCTTTCTTGGTGAGCTGACGGACGTGGTTGACAGCGTACACATTGCTCTCCAGTACGTATTTCTCCTTAATTCCAAGGTCGGCCGCCGCTTTCGAGACGAAGGTGTAGCGGGTCTTGGCCATCTCTCCGCCGAACTGCCCGTACATCGGACGCATTATCTTGGGTTGCGGCGTGGTCAGTGAGGCGTTCGGATCGCCCATATTCGCCCAGTTAATCAGACCTCCCTTGATCACCAGCTGCGGCTTCACTCCGAAGAAAGCCGGTTCCCAAAGGACCAGATCGGCGACCTTGCCCGGGGCTATGCTGCCGAGGATATCGCTGATTCCGTAGCAGATAGCAGGGTTGAGGGTGATTTGCGCCAGATAGCGGAGCACGCGGAAATTGTCGTTGTTCTCGGAATCCTCAGGCAGTTTGCCTCTGACGGATTTCATGTAGCTGGCCATCTGGAATGTACGCATGAAGCTTTCGCCCACGCGGCCCATTGCCTGGGAGTCGGAGGAAACCATCGAGATGATGCCCAGGTCGTGGAAGATGTTCTCGGCGGACTGTGTCTCGGGACGCACACGGCTCTCGGCGAACGCTACATCGCTCGGAATGTTCGGGTTCAGGTTATGGCATACCATAATCATGTCGAACAGTTCGGCCTGAGAGTTAATGCCGAAGGGGAGAGTTGGGTTGGTGGAGGACGGCAGCACGTTGTTCATTGAGGCGATCTTCAGCAGGTCAGGCGCATGGCCGCCGCCGGCTCCTTCAGTATGATACGAGTGGATGGTGCGTCCGTCGATAGCGGCAATAGTGTCCTCGACATAACCGGACTCGTTGAGCGTATCGGCGTGGAGCGCGACTTGCACGTCGTAATCATCCGCAACCGACATGCAGGTGCGTATCGCTGCCGGAGTGGTGCCCCAGTCCTCGTGAAGCTTGAAACCGCATGCGCCGGCACGCATCTGGTCTTCCAGATTCTCACGGCACGCGCAGTTGCCCTTGCCCAGAAGTCCGACGTTGATCGGAAGCCCGTCGAGCGAGCGGAGCATCTGCTCCATATTCCATTTTCCGGAAGTTATGGTAGTGCCGTTCGTCCCGTCGGTGGGTCCGATACCGCCACCGATCAAAGTTGTGATGCCGTTGCTAAGACATTCGTATGCCTGCTGCGGCGCGCAGAAATGGACGTGTCCGTCGATACCGGCGGCTGTCAGGATCATATGCTCGCCGCTGATGGCATCGGTGGACGGTCCTGTGACCAGGTTCGGGCTGACTCCCTCCATGACGTTGGGATTTCCGGCTTTGCCGATTCCTGCGATCTTACCGTCCTTTACTCCGACATCTGCCTTGATGACGCCCAGCAACGGGTCCAGGATCGTGACGTTGGTGATCACCAGGTCCAGGCTTCCGGCATCTGATGTACATTCGTTGGCGAGTCCCATGCCGTCGCGAAGGGTCTTGCCACCTCCGTATACGGCCTCATCGCCATAAACTCTTAAGTCTTTCTCGATTTCCACATACAGGTCGGTGTCCGCAAGACGTATTTTGTCACCGACGGTGGGCCCGAACAACAGGTTGTTTTCTTGTCTTGATATAGTAGCCATGGCGATTTATTTCTTCGGTGTAACTTCGCTTTCAGTGTATTCCGAGTCGGCTTCCTCCTCGGAGACGCTCTTGTAGCCGTATTCTTCCATACGGCGCAGGGCCTCGCGGTATTTGGGATAGTAACTGGGTGTGTCCTCATGGCCGGTGTATCCGTTGGCCAGGTCATCGAATCCGATGACACGCTGCTTGCCCATGAACTGCACTACCTCAACTTCCTTCTCCTCTCCGGCCTCGAAACGGATGGCCGTGGTGGCGGGAATGTTCAGATGGTAGCCGAAACATGCGGGACGGTCAAATTCCAGATAACGGTTCACCTCGAAGAAGTGATAATGTGAGCCGACTTGTATGGGTCGGTCTCCGGTGTTGCGGACCTTGACTTTCTTAGTGCGCCGGTTGGTGTTGTATTCAATCGGGTCATCGGCCAGAATGACTCCTCCGACAGGCACTTCTTCCTTAGGTGTGAACCCCGGCGTCTTGGGATATGCGATGGGGGGTATGCCGCTCTCAGGATTCAGAGGGGTGTCGTACCCCTGGACTGCGGCTTGCGTTTTTGTGTTATCGCTCATAGTATTAACTGCTTGTGGGGTTTGTTACTTGATGGGATGGTGGATGCTGATGAGTCGGGAACCGTCAGTGAAGACCGCTTCAACCTGCAGCAGGGTGATCATGTCGGCTACTCCATCCATCACCTGGTCTTTAGTCAGAACCTTGGTCGCTCCTGTCATCACTTCCTCCACGGTCTTGCCTTCGCGGGCCATCTCAAGTGCCGCTGAGGTGATGTAGGCCACCGATTCGGGATAATTGAGTTTCAACCCCTTCTGTAGACGTCGCTCGGCGATCATGCCTACGCACAGGAGCTTCAACTTGTCTTCCTCTTTTGGCGTAAAATGCATACTTCTGAAATTTAAGTTAACTATTCTTTTATAACCGGCCCTGTAGGGTGAGTTCATTAATTTTAACAATTCACGATGTTAAAAGTTCTTGTAGAGTGGGATTTTGTGGGAGGGGTGGGAAGTGTGGGAGAGGTGGAATAAATTGTGGAAGAAAATTGGGTGGGAAATATGGATTGTAACGGGATTTTTATTATTTTTGTAGTTTGAAACCTGAAGTTTGACAACAATAATATAAATTGATATGGCGGAATTGACATGGGAGAGCGTGCTGCACCATGCTCTGGATATGCCCGGAGTCAAGGTTGACCGGGAAAAATACCTGAAAGAGGCGTTCAATGGATACGGTGATACTGACGAATTAACTGAGAAGATGCCGATTGAGGTATTCCAGCCGGCTACAGTCAACGATGTGGCCAAGGAGGCCATAAGCAGGCATACGTTACAGGTGACGGCTCTGTCCACGGCGGCCGGGATTCCAGGTGGTTTGGCAATGGTGGGAACGATTCCGGCGGATCTGGCGCAATATTTCTGGCATGTACTTGTATTGGCTCAGAAACTGGCATATATCCATGGCTGGGCCAACCTTCTGAGCGAGGACAAGGAACTGGACGAGGGCGCGCAGTCGGTATTGACGGTATTCATCGGCGTGGCTTTAGGTATCGACGGTGCGAACAAAGTGATTCGCGAACTCGCTGCCAACGCTGCAAAGAATTACGGAATGACTTGTGCGGCGGTGATCGTGGCAAAAACCACTGCTGCGCCAGCCATACGCCAGATAGCAAAGTATGTGACCGGTAAACTCGTACATAAATCCATGGCCAATATGTTCGGCAAGTTCATCCCTCTGATCGGAGGATTGATTTCCGGAACCGTCACGTACGCCAGTTTTCGTCCGATGGCCAAGAGGCTCAACCGAGAGTTGACCATAATTGAGCACCAGAAACTGAAGGACAAGCAATAACGAGATCTAAACGTCATGAAAAGACTTATTATCGCGTTCGCGCTGTTTGCCGCAGCGTCATTGGGCATGAACGCAGGGAAGACGTGGCAATATAAGCCGTCGGTGTCGATCCTGGGCGACAGTTATTCAACTTTCAAGGGCTATGTCGACCCTGCGACGAACGAGATGTGGTACACGGTCGAGGATAAGGAAAAACGTACGGATGTCCATGACGTGACGCAGACATGGTGGTGGATGTTCATCAAGGAGAACGGTTTCCGTTTGGAACAGAACAACTCCTACTCCGGATCCACCATATCTTACTTAGGCTATAATCAGGCCAACTATCAGCCACGCAGTTTCATAACCCGTGTTGATAATCTTGGGACACCGGACATCCTGCTGGTGTTCGGAGGCACCAACGACAGCTGGGCCAACGTTCCGGTAGGTGAGTTCAAGTCCGGCGTAGAACCGACGGATATGGAACTCTACACGTTCCGTCCTGCAGTGATGAAACTGATGAAGGAGATCACGATCCGCTATCCCAACGTGGATGTGTATTTCATAATCAACAGCGAGTTGCGTCCCGAGATTGTGGAATCCATCGAGGCGGCATGCAGTAAGTACGAAGTGCCGGTGATCCGGCTGCATGACATTGACAAGAAGAACGGACATCCTTCGGTCGCGGGTATGAAGGCCATAGCGGCGCAGTTGAAGGAGGCAATTGTAGAAAAATAAAAATATCATGAGATTCAATAGGATTTTCACTGCGGCCGCGTTGGCCGCGATGACCACGATATCGGCCGCGGCCGCGCAGAATGCCAAATATGTATTCTATTTCATCGGCGACGGGATGGGCTTGGGCCACATAGCCACAACCGAGGCTTACAACCGCAGCGTACCAGGCAATGACAAGCCGATACTGATGCTTGACTTCCCGACAGTAAGTTACGCCACCAGCCATTCGGCATCGTCGGACATCACCGATTCTGCCGCCGGTGGAACCGCATTGGCTACCGGACACAAGACCCGTAACGGCATGGTGGGAGTGGACAAGGACACTGTGCCGGTTCAGAGTATCGCGGCGGAACTGTTCCAGAAAGGGTGGGGAGTAGGGCTCGTCACGACGGGCTCGCCGGATGACGCGACTCCGGCTGCATTCTATGCCCATCAGGACAATCGTGGCAAATCGTATGAGATCGGTCGTGAGGCAGCGTTGTCAGGCTATCAGTTCATTGCAGGTTCCAATTGGCGAGGCCTGAAGGACAAGAACGGCAAGCCGAACGACTTGCAGCAGCTGTTCGCCAGCAATGATGTGACCACAGTACGCGGTATAGACCAACTCAAGGGTGTCACCACTGAGCGTGTGGTTCTGTTGAATACTGATACCGTGCGAAGCCTGACGGTAGGCTATGCCGTAGACTCGATTCCCGGAGTGTTGAATCTGGTTGACATGACCAAGGCCTGCCTCGCGCATCTGCAGAAGACATCGCCCGACCGTTTCTTCATGATGGTCGAGAATGGCGACATCGACCACTCGGCCCACAGCAACGACGGCGGCAGCGTGGTGCGTGAGGTGCTGCGTCTGCAGGATGCCGTCCAGGTGGCTTACGACTTCTACAAACAGCATCCCGACGAGACCCTTATTGTAATCACAGCCGACCACAACACAGGCGGGATGGCGTTGGCCAACCAGTTTCTGCATTACGAGGCCAACCTGAAGACCCTGGACCACCAGCGCATTTCCAAGGATATGTTCTCGGAATGGTGCATTGACTTGCTTAAGGGTAAGAAGAAGGTCTCCTGGGACGAGATGCAGAAGGTATTGTCCGACAAGTTCGGTTACGGCAAGGAGGTGAAGCTTACTGACGCACAGTACAACTATATAAAGGATGAGTTTCAGAAGACTTTCGTAAAGCGTCAGTTCAAGGACCACAGGACTATGTACAATGTCAGCAACCGTTTCGTAGAGGCTGTGTTCGATACATTCAACGACATAGCCGGCATCGGTTTCACGGCCGAGAGCCACTCGGGCGATTTCGTTCCCGTGTTTGCCATCGGTGTGGATGCGCAGCGTTTCAACGGTATCCACGACAATACTCAACTGCCACGTATCATATACAACATCGCCACAGATGAATCATTGAAATAATTGATATTTGACTAACCTGACAGAACTTGTAAATGAAAAGAACAATCATCGCGGCCCTGACCGTAATGACGCTTTTGGGAGCATCGGCGGCGGATGTATTCATCTATTCTCCTGCCAACGGCCAGGGTGGCCTAAGGATAGCGGAGAAAGATGCCGCCGGACGGTGGATTCCCTTAGGCAACGGTTATGACTTCGTGAAGTCTGACTTCGGGGCCTGGGGATCGCATAAGAAAATGTGGGAGCCGAGGCTCTACAACGTCGAAGGCAAATGGATGTGCCTGTTCAAGGCCACGCACAACGGCACCGTGATCGGCTGGGCAGAGTCTGCGGACCTGAAGAACTGGAAGCCTCAGAAGTATCGTGAGCCTGCCGAGACCTCTAAATTGCCATTTGTGGCAAAGCCTGCGTTTAAGCCTGCTACGGTCCGGATCGGAGATCAGGAAATAGCAGGAAACGTCATGGTCATTGATGACGCCACGATTGCTGACCTGAGGAAATATGTCGAGGAGCGCGCTCGACTCAAGGATCTGTACAGCGAACGTTGCGAGAAAGATCCCGAGCGTTTTGCATCGCTCCGACCGATTAAGGGCAGGTTGACTGCCAATGGAACATCCAAGGAGATCAGCCCCCTGCTGATGGGTATCTTCTTTGAGGATATAAATTATGCTGCCGACGGCGGTCTGTATGCGGAGTTGATCCAGAACCGTGACTTCGAGTATAATTCCACTGAAAACGGCAAGAAAGGCTGGGGGCCGGAATATGCATGGAGCAAGCGGGGCACCGGAATGGATATGTCGATCCGTACGGCGAATCCACTGCACCGCAACAATCCCCATTATGTCAGGCTTAATGTTGCGGATGCCAAAGGTAACGGTACGCTGGTCAACGATGGATGGGACGGCATAGCGTTGAAGCATGGGGAGAAGTACCGTTTCACGATCAAGGCCCGCTCCAATGCCAAGATGCCTGTCAAGGTGCAGTTGGTAGGAGATGAATCCGGATGGGTCTGTGCCGAGGGGAAGATTACAGTCAAGCCCTCACAGACCTGGAAGGAGTATGAGGTTACTTTGACGTCGGCTGCCGATGTGAAGGATGCCAAACTGCTTTTGACTCCCGCCAGGAAAGGTGTCGTTGATATGGACATGATTTCGCTGTTCCCTGTAAACACCTTCAAAGGTCATAAGAACGGGCTTCGCAAGGACCTGGCGGAGACCCTGCAGAACCTCAAGCCTAAGTTCCTGCGATTCCCCGGCGGATGCGTGGCGCATGGCAACGGCATAGACAATATCTACGATTGGAAAGGCTCCATAGGGAAATTAGAGGAACGCAAGCCTCTCTATAACCTGTGGGGATACCATCAGACTCGCGGTCTGGGATACTATGAGTATTTCCAGTTCTGCGAGGACTTAGGTATGGAGCCGCTGCCGGTGCTTGCCGCCGGAGTTCCCTGTCAGAACTCGTCGCGTGCGTGCCGCTTCACCAGGAGCGATATGACGCGTTTCGGACAGCAGTGCGGAATACCCATGGACTCGCTGGATGCATATATCCAGGATGTTTTGGATCTGATAGAGTATGCCAACGGTCCCGTCACCTCCACATGGGGTGCTAAACGTGCCGAGGCAGGACATCCGGAGCCGTTCAATCTGAAGTACATTGGCATAGGCAACGAGGATATGATAACCGAGGTGTTCGAGGAACGTTTCAACAAGATCAACGCCGCTGTAAAGAAGGCTTATCCGGAGATCAGGGTTGTAGGAACCGTCGGTCCTTTCTATGAGGGAGCCGATTATCATGAGGGATGGCGCTTAGCAAAAGAGCAGAATGTTGATCTGGTTGATGAGCATTACTATGTGGATCCTGCGTGGTTGATCTACAATCAGGATTATTATGACGATTATGACCGCAACGGCACCAAGGTTTACTTGGGTGAATGGGCGGCTCATCTGCCGGGTCGTCCCAGCAACATGGAGACTGCGTTGGCGGAGGCCTTGTACCTGACATCGGTGGAGAGGAATGCCGATGTGGTGGAACTGAGCTCATACGCACCTCTGCTGGCAAAGGAAAACCATACTCAGTGGCGGCCGGATCTGATCTACTTCAATAACACAGAGGTGAAGTCGACAACGGATTACCATACCATGCGTCTGTTCGGCGAGAATGCCGGAGACCGATATTACAACTCGACCCTGGATGTCGCAACCGACAATGACAAGGCTCGTGTCCGTGTGGGCGCAAGCATAGTCAAGGATGGGGAATCAGGCCGTGTAATGGTAAAACTGGTGAATATGCTCCCTGTGGAGGCCACGCTTGATGTAGACTTGGCAAAGGTCCTGAAAGGGACTGGTGCCGTGACGATGGAGCGTACCGTTATGTCCGGGACACCGGCTTCCGACAAGGCCGATATTGTAAAGGATTCCGTTACTGAGGCTGCCCCGGTTTTCCCGATCAGCCTGAAGCCCTATTCGTTCACAATCCTGTCCATCACCCCGCTGAGACAGTAAGACCCGGTATATGTCTAATATGATCGCCGGAGTCGCATGAATACGCAACTCCGGCGATTTACACTTTAATTCATGACTCCACGATATAAAATCCGATTGAGACCCGTTGTGTAGGGCGCATGCGGCATGGTGCTACTGGCCATTGCAATGTCAGCACCCTTGCAGGCCGGCATGCGGGTGCGCGTTCGACTTGCTTTGCGTGAATGGCTTGCCAGGGACATGATGATGCTTGACATCTGGTTCGGCAAACGTCCGCATTTCCTCGGCGAGAAGATAGACATACCTTAAGAAGAATTGCATCAGTTTATTGTGATGTTGAAATAGTTCGGAATCACCATATTCAGGTAAGTGCCTTTCATTTCAATGGATGCGGCCTGTATTGCATCGCGTTCTTTATCTTCCACGATTGCATCTACGAAAACAACGCATCCCCATTCTCCACTCATAACAGCCATAAGAAGATGATTCATTCCTGGATGACCTTCGTATGGCGTGGAGTATAGAAATGCGCAGACATTGTTGTTGTTCGCGCCGTTAATCATATATTGGAATGGAATCTGGTTAAGAATGGTGTAAGCGCCATTGCCCGTTGTCAGAATTTTTTCTGCATCGAGGTCATATGCTATTGCCAGTTGAACGACTTTCAGGGAATCAAATTTGACAGGACACTTATTATCTGTCAGATCTTTCAGATTCAAATTATCTTTGACAGATACATTCGGCAGATTTGACAAGGCAGAGAAAGCCTCATTGAGATTGATTGCCGATACACTTGCCACGGAGACGACTGCGATGATGAGAGTGAGTAAAAGCTTTTTCATTTTATAAAAGTTTTTATTGTCTAACAAGTAATGGACTATCTTTGTTTGAGGCGTCTGTTCCTATACGCACAAATAATTTAGGTTTTTACTATAATTTATTTTGACAGATGAATATGATAAATCCGCTCGAATTTTGTTAATATTCGTGAAGACTTTAAACTTGATACTCATTAATTTGGTATTATTGGATGCCATATTGCTTATGAATCAATTTATTAGAAGATTCCTGCCGGTTGCGTTGCTTGCAGGAGCCGTTATTCCAATGTCTGCAGCCGATGCTATAGTACTCCCGAATTTCAGACCGGCGGAGCGCGGTTTTAAGTCAAGGATAAG
>ERZ827108.1229-NODE-1229-length-35620-cov-5.900436_pt1 | contig 35620 bp, 22 predicted proteins | sample MGYA00519921_ERZ827108 | MGnify/ENA primary metagenome ERZ827108 (study PRJEB31778, sample SAMEA3449258) | human gut metagenome | biome: human gut; feature: human-associated habitat; material: faeces | place: United Kingdom | collected 2010/2012 ...
CGAAGGCTTCCGCGACTTCATCGCCGGACTGGTGAAGGAGGAGATCGAGGCCAACAAAATGGAAAAGAAATAACGACTCCGGTCCGCATCCGGGACTTCCCCCTTTCGGGGGAAATTCCGGACGGCGGGGTTTACGGCACGCCGCAGGTCACGCCCCGGCAGCCGGACAATGAAAAACAAAAGTAATTAACCACTTTAATACTTTACGATTATCGCAGCACCGAAACCATTCCCGCCGAGGCCGTTCAACCCCGGGAATAACCGGCCGAAACCGGCAGCCGGCACCAACAACCGGTACGGGCGCCGCCCGCCCGAAAAGGAGAATCCCCACCGCATCAACGAGCAGATAACGGCTCCCGAAGTGCGCGTCGTGGGCGACAACGTCGAACAACCGCTGGTTTTACCCATACGCGAAGCGCTGAAGCTCGCCGACAGCATGGAACTCGACCTGATCGAGATCTCGCCCAAGGCCGAGCCGCCCGTATGCCGCATCGCCGATTACCAGAAATTCCTCTACCAGCAGAAGAAAAAGGCCAAGGAGCTGAAAGCCAATCAGGTGAAAGTCGTGATCAAGGAGATCCGCTTCGGTCCGCAGACCGACGACCACGACTACAACTTCAAGCTCAAGCACGCCACCAACTTCCTGAAGGAGGGGTGCAAGGTCAAGGCGTACGTCTTCTTCCGCGGCCGTTCGATCGTCTTCAAGGAGCAGGGCGAAATCCTGCTGCTCCGCTTCGCCACCGACCTCGAAGAGGTCGCCAAAGTGGAGATGATGCCCAAGCTCGACGGCAAGAAGATGAACATGATGCTGGCGCCCAAAACCAACAAGAAGTAGCGGCCGAGCGGTTCCGACACCGCGCGAAGCGACTATATCCGATCCATAATCGGGGTCCCGGAAGGGAGTCCGATTGTGGATTTTTATTTCATGACCGACGCAAGCGGCAGAGAGACGGCGGCCTTTCATATACCTGCGGAAGCGGACCTGCAGGCATGCACCTGCGGGAACGGGCTTTCGGGGACGGGCTTCGGGAACGGGCTTCGGGGACGGGCTTTCGGGAACGGGCTTTCGGGAACGACGCGGGGGACAGACTTTCGGAAGCGCTACGCAGGAAACCGCCCTGCCGGACTTATTCCGTCCGCAGAAAAGGGATTTTGCCGAATTTCGAAATATATTTACCTTTGCAATGAAATGATTACGCAGGACGACATATTCGGGATCACGGACGACGCGGCGTTCGAAGCCGCCGCACTGGAGGTATTCAGGCGGCAGGCGGCCGAATGCCCGCCCTACCGCGAATACCTCGCGCTGGCCGGAGTGCGGCCGGAAGAGGTGCGCGCGGCCCGCGAGATTCCATTCCTGCCGATCGAAATCTTCAAGACCCACGACGTCTACTGCGGCGGCACGGAGCCGGAGGCGGTCTTCACCTCGTCGGCAACGACGGGCATGACGCCGTCGCGCCACCCGATGCGCTCGCTGGCGCTGTACGAACGGACGTTCCGCGCAGCATTCCGCACGTTCTACGGCGAACCGGGGCAGTGGAGCCTCTATGCCCTGCTGCCCAATTACCTGCGCCGCAAGGGGTCGTCGCTGGTCTACATGGCCGACCGGCTGATCGCCGACTGCGGTTCGGGCGGCTTCTACTTGGACGACTACGACGCGCTGCTGGCGGCCATGCAGGCCGATCCGAAGCCCAAAATCCTGCTGGGCGTAAGCTATGCGCTGTGGGATCTGGCGGAGCGTTACGCCCCGAAGCTCGAAAATACGGTCATAATGGAGACGGGCGGCATGAAGGGTTACCGCGAAGAGATTCCCAAGGAGGAGTTCCACAAAATCCTGTGCGGCGCATTCGGCGTCGGCGCGATACACTCCGAATACGGCATGGCCGAGCTGACTTCGCAGGCCTATTCGCAGGGCGGCAACCTCTTCCGCTGTCCGCCGTGGATGCGCGTCACGACCCGCGACGTGAACGATCCGTTCGACCCCCAGCCCGCGGGAACGCGCGGAGGGCTGAACATCGCTGATCTGGCGAACTGGTGGTCGTGCGCGTTCATCCAGACGCAGGACGTGGGCCGGGTCGATGCCCGCGGAGCGTTCGGCATCGAGGGGCGCATCGACCACAGCGACATCAGAGGATGCAACTTACTGGTACAGTGAACCTAAACGGGTTTCCGTCGCAAGGCGGGCAGGCCCCGATATAAAACCGAATTATGAAAACAGCAGCATTCGTCCCCATACGGCTCAACAGCCAGCGCGTCAGCGGCAAGAACCTGCGTCCGCTGAGCGGGTCGCCGCTCATGTGCCACATACTCCGGACGCTGACCGAGGTCGAGGGAATCGACGAGGTTTACGTCTATTGCAGCGACGAGCGGATCCGCGAATTCCTGCCCGAAGGGGTGCGGTTCCTGCGCCGCAGCGAGGAGCTGGACCGCGACACGACGCTGGGACGGGAGATTTACGACAGCTTCACCGCCGAGGTCGAAGCCGACCTCTATGTGCTGGCGCACGCCACGTCGCCCTTTATCCGCGCCGAGACCGTCGCGGATGCGCTTCGGAAAGTGGTTTCGGGCGAATACGACTCGGCATTCAGCGCCGAAAAGATACAGACGTTCGCGTGGTACGAGGGACGGCCGCTCAACTATTCGCCCGAAAACATCCCCCGCACGCAGACCATCGAGCCGGTGTATATCGAAACCAGCGCGTTCTTCATCTTCCCGCGGGTCTTGTGGACCGGACGGCACCGCAGGATCGGAGACAGACCCTACATGGCGGTTGTGGACCGCATCGAGGGGCTGGACATCGACTATCCGGAGGATTTCACAATGGCCGAGATCATCGCCGCAAGCCGCAACCTGCCCAAATAAATTCCGGCGCATCTACCGGCACATCAGGCGATACGAAGAAGGAGAAATTTCGATTCCTCCTTTTTCGTTTTCATCGGGCAGCTCACTCCGGGTTCCGTTCGTAGGCGTCGATCATCGAACCGCGGGTACGGTTGACGATCCGCGCACCGAGCGCGGCGGCATAGTCGCGCAGGACTTCGTGGCCGCGGAACAGTTCGGCGACTTCGGCCAGATACTCCGCCATCGTATAGGGCACATGGGGAACCTTCTTGTAAATAGGCTGCGGCGCGGCGGCTTCCGCTCCGTCGTAATAGTGGCGGTCGATGCGGCAGAGCCGGTTCCCATCGTCCACGCAGAGTCCGTCCAACAGCGTATGGTCCACGCCGTAAAGCTCGATCCGCTTATACCCCAGCAGCAGAGCGACGTATTCGCCGACCTGCACCACCGTTCCGAAATTGGCGCTTCCCAGCCCGCGGCGGAAAAGCCAAAATTCGAGACTTCTGAAACCGCGGTACATCTGGGTATGGAACCGGACGATGCGGATATTGGAATTGGGCAGCGCGGCGCGGTAGTCGAAGCCTTCGGGGTTATAGTACTGCACGTAGAGGTTCATCGGCCACGCAACCTTGCGGGCGAGCGTCGCGTAAAGCGCCCGGACGCGGTCGCGGCATGCGCTGTCACGGAAGAACATCGGGTCGGAAAGGACGTAATACTTCGGCTTCACGACCTCGAAGCGGTCGTCTTCGGCGAAAAAATTGACAGCAAGGAAATCTTCGGTTTCGTATTCGCGGCGTTCGATCAGCCGCGGCAGGTCACCGGCCAGCGAGGGGCCGTTGCCCAGAATCACCATCGACTGCGCCGGCCGGCCGACCGTTCCGGCACGCCCGACGTAGTTGCGGAAATTCTCCTTGACGGCCATCACGGCGAAATACAACGCCGTGTCGAACGAGTTGCGGATGAAAGCGATGAGTTTCTCGGCTGCGGTCATGGTGCGTTATTCGTTAATTCCCGTCCGGAACGGGAAGAGCGGAACGGGAGCGGCGGGAGGGACTCCGCGCGCATAGGACCGGCCGGTTTCTGCCGAAAAACTCGCCCGAAGAGTGCCGCGCACCCGTTAATTATTTGCAAATGTAGCAAAAGATCGGTATCTTCGCAATAAATCAAACCGCTAAAAATGGCATCCGCAACCATCTCGGTCATCATACCCCTCTACAACAAGGAACGCGAAATCGGCGACACCCTGCGTTCGGTGCTGGCCCAGACGCTGCCGCCGGCAGAGATCGTCGTCGTGGACGACGGTTCGACGGACCGCAGCGCAGAAATCGTGCGCGGCATCCGCTCGCCGCTCGTGAAACTCGTCACGCAGCCCAACGCCGGCGAATGCGCGGCCCGCAACCGCGCCATCGCCGAATCGACGGGCGACTACATCGCCCTGCTGGACGCCGACGACACGTGGGAGCCGGGATTTCTGGAGGAGATCGCCGCTATGATCGCGGAGTTTCCGGGCTGCGGGGTCTACTCGACGGCCTTCAACATCGTCAGCCACGACGGGCGTTTCCCGGCCCGCACCCCTTCGGAGCGCGGCGTGGTCGCCAACTTCTTCCGCGACTCGGCGCACCGGTACATCTCGATCCCGTCGGCCAGCGCAGTACCGCGCGCGGTCTTCGAGGCGGTGGGCGGATTCCCCGAAGGAATGAAGATCGGCGGCGACATGTACATGTGGATCAAGATCGCCCGCCGCTACGCGGTCTGCTTCTCGCCCAAGCCGCTGGCGAACTACTCGAAGGTCGCATCGAACCGCTCGGCGTCGAGCTACACGCCCGAACGGACGCGCTATTCGTTCGAGGAGCTTTACGACCCGTCGGCGCCTGAGGAATACAACGAATTCGTGGCCCGCGCGGCATTGGGCAAAGCGCTCATCATCAGCGCCAAGGGCGGCACGAAAGAGGCGGCGCGCGCGGCGGAGTTTTTCGGCTACACCAAGACCTACCGCCGCACGCTGCGCAAGGTCCGCGTCCTCAACGCCCTGCCCCGCAGCTGGCGCGCTCCGCTGATCGGGCTATACAACAGTCTGGCATGGCGCATCGCCCGCAAGGGTCTGTAAATCGAATACTGCTGAAAATGAGACACCTGCTGAAATCCGCCGCGGCAAAGGGTTTTCTTCTTACGGCCCTTCTGCTCTTCGCGGCAAGCATCTGCCGGGCGCAGTCCGTGGCGCCGGAGACCCCGGATTACATCCTGCGTTCGGGCGGCATGGAGCGCACCTACAAACTGCACCTGCCCGCCGGCCTGCCGGAGAACGCCCCGCTGGTCGTCGTCCTGCACGGCTACGGCGGCAACAACAATCCCGACCGTTTCGCCATGAACGCCACGGCCGACCGCCACGGTTTCGCCGTCTGCTACCCGCAGGGCGCGAAAGACGGACGCGGCAAGAGCTGCTGGAACGTGGGATACCCCTTTCAGGCCGACATGACCGTCGACGACGTGCGGTTCCTGACCGAGCTGGTGCGCCATTTGCAGAAAAAGCACGGACTGAGCCGGCACAACGTCTTCTGCACGGGCATGTCGAACGGCGGAGAGATGTGTTACCAGCTGGCGGCGCAGCGTCCCCGCCTGTTCGCCGCCGTGGCGCCGGTTTCGGGACTGATGCTCGACTGGCTCTACAAAGCGGACCGGAGTACGGCGCCGGTTCCGCTCTTCGAAATCCACGGCACGGAGGACAAGACCTCGGCATGGCTGGGCGATCCGCAGAACAAAGGCGGCTGGGGAGCTTATCTGCCCGTGCCGCTGGCCGTACATTACTGGGCGGCGAAGAACCGCTGCACCGTCATGCAGACCGACACGCTGCCGGCAAAGGCCCCCGGCGGCCGCACGGTGATCGCGCACCGCTTCACGGGCGGCGCTGGGGGAAGCGAGGTGTGGCTTTACGAAATCGTCGGCGGCAAACACGCGTGGGGCGAGCAGGACATCGACACGGGCGAGGAGCTGTGGAAATTCTTCAGCAGGTTCGTAAAGTAGGCGGAACGTCTCCCGCAGGGCCGAAAGAGGAGTGCTCCGAACGCGGGCGGCAATAAAAAATGGTTCCGGAAAAATCCGGAACCATTTCGTTTTCAGGAAGCGGCGCATCCGAGACCCCGCTCCGGCGGTCTTGCGGCCGCTCTCAGTTGGCGAAGGTCAGGCCCTTGTCGTCGGCGCCGATCTTGATCGGTTTTTCGCGGTTGACGTCGCCGGCCAGAATCCGTTTCGAGAGTTCGTTGACGATGTAACGCTGGATCGTACGTTTGACCGGACGCGCGCCGTAGAGCGGGTCGTAGCCGGCGGCGGCGATCCATTCGCGCGCCTTGTCGCTGTATTCGAGGCGGATGCCGTTCTCGGCCAGCATCCGGCGCACGGCGCCCAGCTGGATGTCCACGATGCGCTCGATATCCCGGCGCGTCAGCGGCTCGAACATCACGATCTCGTCGATACGGTTCAGGAATTCGGGCTTCAGCTGCTGTTTCAAAAGGTCGATGACGTCCATCCGGGTCTTCTCGACCACTTCGGGCGCGAGCTTCTCGCCGCTGAACGCCGCCGCGAAATTCTCCTGAATGATATGCGATCCCATGTTCGAAGTCATGATGATGATCGTATTGCGGAAGTCCACCGTGCGGCCCTTATTGTCGGTCAGACGGCCGTCGTCGAGCACCTGCAGGAGAATGTTGAAGACGTCGGGGTGCGCTTTCTCGATCTCGTCGAGCAGCACGACCGAATAGGGCTTGCGGCGCACGGCTTCGGTGAGCTGGCCGCCCTCGTCGTAACCGACGTATCCCGGAGGCGCTCCCACCAGACGCGACACGCTGTGGCGCTCCTGATACTCGCTCATGTCGATACGCGTCATCATCGAGTCGTCGTTGAAGAGGAACTCGGCCAACGCCTTGGCCAGCTCGGTCTTGCCGACACCGGTGGTGCCGAGGAAGATGAACGAGCCGATCGGTTTGCGGGGGTCGTTCAGCCCGGCGCGCGAACGGCGCACGGCGTCGGAAATGGCGGCGATGGCCTGCTCCTGCCCGATGACGCGCTTGTGCAGCTCGTCCTCCATGTGCAGCAGTTTTTCGCGCTCGGAAGCCAGCATGCGCGTCACGGGGATGCCTGTCCAGCGCGACACCACCTCGGCGACGTCCTGCGCATCGACCTCCTCCTTGATCATCGAGCCGTTGGCCGACGCCAGTTTGTACTCCTCCTGGAACGCGGCGATCTCCTTCTCCGCCTCCTGGATCTTGCCGTAGCGGATTTCGGCCACCTTGCCGTAATCGCCCTGGCGTTCGGCCTGCTGCGCCTCGATCTTCAGGGCTTCTATTTTGTCCTTGTTCGACTGAATCTTTTTCAAGAGGTCGCGCTGCCCCTGCCACTTGGCACGCATCTCGGCGTCACGGGCCTTGAGCTCCTCGATCTCCTTGGTGAGGTGCTCGACGCGCTCCTTGTCCTTCTCGCGGCGGATCGCTTCGCGTTCGATCTCCAGCTGGCGCACACGCCGGTCGAGGGTGTCGATCTCCTCGGGCACGGAGTTCATCTCCAGCCGCAGCCGCGAGGCCGCCTCGTCCACCAGGTCGATGGCCTTGTCGGGCAGGAACCGCGAGGTGATGTAACGCGTCGACAACTCGACGGCGGCCACGATCGCCTCGTCCTTGATCCGCACCTGATGGTGGTTTTCGTAACGATCCTTCAGGCCGCGGAGGATCGAAATGGCATCCTCGGGACTCGGTTCGTCGACCATGACCTTCTGGAAACGGCGTTCGAGGGCCTTGTCCTGCTCGAAATACTTCTGGAACTCGTCGAGCGTCGTGGCGCCGATCGTCCGCAGTTCGCCCCGCGCAAGTGCAGGCTTGAGGATGTTGGCGGCGTCCATCGCACCCGACGACTTGCCGGCGCCCACGAGAGTGTGGATCTCGTCGATGAACAGCAGGATGTCGCCGTCGCTGGCCACGACTTCCTGCACGACGGCCTTCAGACGCTCCTCGAATTCACCCTGGTACTTGGCACCCGCGATCAGGGCACCCATGTCGAGCGAGTAGATCACCTTCGACTTCAGATTCTCGGGCACGTCGCCGTCGACGATCCGGTGTGCGATACCCTCGGCGATGGCGGTCTTGCCGACACCCGCCTCACCCACGAGGATCGGGTTGTTCTTGGTACGCCGCGAGAGGATCTGCAACACGCGGCGGATCTCCTCGTCACGGCCGATCACCGGGTCGAGCTTGCCCGAACGGGCCTGTTCGTTGAGGTTGATGGCATACTTGCCCAGCGCATCGAACTGCTGCTCGGAGGTCTGGGAATCGACCGTAGCCCCCTTGCGGAAGGTGCGGATCGCCTCAAGGAGTTCCTTCTCGGTAGCACCGCTGCGCTTGAGGATGTCGGCGGCCTGCCCGCGCTCGGCGATAAGCCCCAGCAGCAGGTGCTCGACCGACGCATATTTGTCGCCGAAGTTCCGGGTAAAGTCCACGGCACGCTGGATCACCTTCGAGGAGTCCTGCGAAAAGAACTGGTCGCCGCCGCCTTCGACCCTCGGAAGGGACGCGACGGCACGGTCGGCCTCGTCGCGCAGGCCGCGGACATTCACCCCGACACGCCCCAGGAGGAACGTAGCGAGCGAATCGTCCTCGCGGACAAGCACGCTCAGAATATGGAGCGGTTCGACAGCTTGCTGTCCGCGCTCCCGGGCAAGAGTCAATGCACTTTGCAGAGCCTCCTGCGCTTTTACAGTTAACGTATTGATGTTCATATCTCTGATAATTTGTTTTCTAACTTTCGCAGATTATCTCCGCAAAACGCCTGCCAACCCCGATTTCCGGCCAATGTGTCATTCTTTGTCACTCCCGGGACTGACACGAGGCGCCAAAACGGCAGCTGTTTTGCAGAAGAGTTACACAATACGGCATAAAACAACAGAACATCGCCCGAAATGTATTATCTTCGCAACACCTAACTCTCACTCTTCAGGTTCATGACATATCGTAAACCCCCGTTCCTGCTGCGCAAATGGCAGCAGTTGCAGATGCGCTATTATGCATACCGCAATCCGGAAAAGCTGGTCAGGATACGCTACCGGCAACGATTCGGCACCGACCCCGACCTCGAAAACCCCCGAACCTTCAACGAAAAAGTCCTCTGGATGATGCTCCATGCCGACACCACCCGCTGGTCGCAACTGGCCGACAAGTACCGCGTCCGCGAGTATGTCGAGCAATGCGGGCTGGGATGGATGCTCAACGAATTATACGGGGTATGGGAATCCGCAGAGGAGATAGACTTCAGCGGGGGGGGGGAATCTCCCCGACACGTTCGTGCTGAAAACCAATAACGGCTACGGACAAGTTATCATCGTGAACGACAGGCAAAAAGCCGACATCCGGTCGATCCGCCGTACACTCAACCACACCCTGCGAAAGAAATTCGGCCGCATGACGGCCGAACACCACTATTTTGGTATTAAACCCCGCATTATCGCCGAACGCCTCCTTCCCTCAGAACCAGCATTCGGCAATTCGCTCATCGACTATAAATTCTACTGTTTCGATGGCAACCCCTATTGTTGCATGGTCTGCTACAACCGTAAATCGCCATCCGACGTCAAAACAGGATTGTACGATGCCAGGACATGGAAAAACATAGGTCATTACGTCACCGGAAAATATTACGACCCACATCAGTGTGATATCCCGCGTCCGGCATCCCTCGACCGGATGCTCGATGCGGCCAAACGGCTCTCCTCAGGATTCCCCCAAGTACGGGTCGACCTTTACGAAGTCGCCGGCAACCCCGTATTCGGGGAACTGACATTCACCTCATCTGCAGGTATGGATACGGGATTCAGCCAGGAGTTTCAGGAATTGATGGGATCGCAAATATCCCTGCCGCCGGCCAAGCGGACGCAACCGTCGCATCCGGGACTGCTCGGGCTCCTCGGACTGCGGAAGGCCGCCGCCAAATAAAAACGGCAGGCAGCCCGGAGGAGCGGGTGCAACAGGCTGCCCGGCCCGCCATGCATAGCCCTTCGCCCGGGTATGGGGAGAGGGCTGTCATTTTGTAGGCGGGTTTCATTTTTAATTTAATTCTTAATTCGTATCTTTGCGCTACTATGAGTGATTTTATCGTCAGCGCACGGAAATACCGCCCCGCGACCTTCGCCTCGGTCGTCGGCCAGAAACATATCACCTCCACGCTTAAAAATGCGATCGAGCGCGGGCAGTTGGCTCACGCCTACCTGTTCTGCGGCCCCCGCGGCGTAGGCAAGACCACTTGTGCCCGCATCTTCGCAAAGGCCATCAACTGCCTGAACCCCAACGGATCGGAGGCCTGCAACGAATGCGAATCGTGCCGTTCGTTCAACGAAGGGCGCTCGTTGAACATCCACGAGCTGGACGCCGCGTCGAACAACTCGGTGGAAGATATCCGCACACTGATCGAACAGGTGCGCATCATCCCGCAGGTAGGGCGCTACTCGGTATTCATCATCGACGAGGTGCACATGCTCTCGGCGGCGGCGTTCAACGCCTTCCTCAAAACGCTCGAAGAGCCGCCCGCACATGCGATCTTCATCCTCGCGACGACCGAAAAACACAAGATCATCCCGACCATCCTCTCGCGGTGCCAAATCTACGATTTCAACCGCATCCGCGTCGAGGACGGCGTCGAATACCTCAAATACATCGCCTCGCAGGAAGGCATCGCGGCCGACGAAGAGTCGCTCAACCTCATCGCCCAGAAAGCCGACGGGGGTATGCGCGACGCCCTGTCGATGTTCGACAAGGCCGTGTCGTTCTGCGGCAAGGCGCTCGATTACCGCAACGTCGCCCAGACGCTCAACGTCCTGGACTACGACACCTACTTCGGCGTCACGGAGATGCTGCTCGCAGGCAACTATGTCGACACGCTGGTGACGTTCGACAGCGTGCTGTCGCGGGGTTTCTCGGGGCAGACCTTCATGGCGGGGCTGAACCGCCACATGCGCGACCTGCTGATGGCCAAGCGCCCCGAAACGCTGCGGCTGATCGAAATGACCGGGACGCTGCTCGAACGATACCGGACGCAGGCGGGCGCCTGCGATGTCGAGTTCCTGTTCGGAGCCATCTCCTGCCTGACGGAGCTCGACGGGAAGATCCGGCAATCGTCCAACCAGCGGTTGCTCGTCGAGCTGGGCCTGATGAAGATCGCAGGGCTCGGCCAAAAAAAAAATGACTCTCTGACATCATCTGGGGAATATCCCCTTCCTACCCTCACCCCCCGCACGGCGGGCTCCGCACCTGCGGCAGCTCCGGCAGCGGCCGGGCAGCCGGCACCGCGTCCGGCGGCAAATGCCTCCGGCAACCCGGAAGCCCCGGCAGCCGCAACGGCTACTGCACAAGCGGCAGAGGTTTCGGCGACCGGAAATCCGGCAACGAACGCCCCGGCGGCAAATGCCTCCGGCAACCCCGGAGCCCCGGCAGCCGCAACGGCACAACCGGCAGCGCAAGCAGCAGGAGCCGCAACGGCACCCCCTTCCGCAGCGACGTCCGCAGCAATGCCTGCCGCGTCCCCGGCCGGAAGGCCGGCAGCGGGTACATCCGCCGGCCCGACTGCACAGGGAACACTCCCGGCACAGCCTGCGCCGGGGATGAAACGACGGCCGCTGATCTCGGGCGCATCGCTCTCGGAGCTGCTCGCCTCGGCAGGCGGCGATCCCGACGAGGAGCCGTCGGACGGCGAGACGCCCGACGAACCCGAAACCGTGCGCATAGACCCGGACTGTGCCGAAAAGTTGGAGCACGCCCGCAGCAGGATACTGAACCTCATCAAGGAGAAACGCCCGCGCTTCGTGCCGGCCTTCGAGTTGATGACGTTCCGCGACAACACGATCTCGGTGAGCGTACCGACGACGGAGCTGCGCGAGGAGATCCTGCGCAGCAAGACCGGGATGCTGATGCGCATCGCCGAACTGGCGGGCATCGAGGGTATGATCGAACTGGAGGTCGCAGTGAACGAAGAGATCCGGGCGGCACGCCCGATCAAGCTCGAAGACCGCGTCCGTTACATCACGGAGAAGAACCCGCTCGTCGCGGAGCTCCGCAAAGCATTGGACTTGGAAGTAGAATAAAAAGAACGAACAATAAAAATGGCAACAAAGAATTTCATCGAAGAACTCGAATGGCGCGGGATGATCCACACGATCATGCCCGGCGCGAAGGAACAACTCGAAAAAGAGATGACGACGGCCTACCTGGGCATCGACCCCACGGCCGACTCGCTGCATATCGGGCACCTGGTGGGCGTAATGATCCTCAAGCATTTCCAGATGTGCGGGCACCGTCCGCTGGCACTCATCGGCGGTGCGACGGGCATGATCGGCGACCCTTCGGGCAAGTCGCAGGAGCGCAACCTGCTCGACGAGCCCACGCTGCGCCACAATCAGGAGGCGATCAAGCGCCAGCTGGCCAAACTGCTCGACTTCGAGTCGGACGCCCCGAATGCGGCCGTGCTGGTGAACAACTACGACTGGATGAAGGACATCTCGTTCCTGGAATTCATCCGCGACATCGGCAAGTGCATCACCGTCAACTACATGATGGCCAAAGACTCGGTCAAGAAACGGTTCAGCGGCGAAGGCGACGGCATGTCGTTCACCGAGTTCACCTACCAGCTGGTACAGGGCTTCGACTTCCTGCACCTCTACCAGACGATGAACTGCAAGGTGCAGCTGGGCGGCGCCGACCAGTGGGGCAACATCACCACCGGCACGGAGCTGATCCGCCGCAAGCTGGGCGCAGAGGCCGAGGCCTTCGGCATCACCTGCCCGCTGATCACCAAGGCCGACGGCACGAAATTCGGCAAGACCGAGAGCGGCAACGTATGGCTCGATGCGCGCTATACCTCGCCCTACAAGTTCTACCAGTTCTGGCTCAACGTCAGCGACGAGGATGCCAAGCGTTACATCCGCATCTTCACGCTGTTAGACCGTGAAACCGTCGAGGCGCTGACCGCCGAACACGAAGCCGCACCCCACCTGCGCATCCTGCAGAAGCGGCTGGCACAGGAGATCACCACGATGATCCACTCCAGGGAGGAGTACGAAAAGGCGGTCGAAGCCTCGGCGATCCTCTTCGGCGGCTCGACGTCGGAGGCGCTGCGCAAAATAGACGAAGGAACCCTGTTGCAGGTGTTCGAAGGCGTGCCGCAGTTCCGTATCGCCCGCGCCGAGCTGGGACTGCCGTTCGTCGATCTGTGCGCCGAGAAGACGCAGGTGTTCCCCTCGAAGGGCGAATGCCGCAAGATGGTGCAGGGCGGCGGCGTGTCGCTCAACAAGGAGAAGGTCGCCGACCCGGCACGTACGGTGGGCGAGGCCGACCTGATCGCCGGCAAATACCTGCTCGTACAGAAGGGGAAGAAGAATTACTACCTCGTAATCGCCGAGTAGCATGGAATACCGCATCGTTCTGACGCGCATGGAATTCCACGCGCTGCACGGCTGCTACGAGCTGGAACGCAAGGTGGGCAACCGCTTCACGGTCGATCTGGAACTGACGGCCGAACTGGGCCATGCGGCCACGGACGACGACGTGCGCAAGACGGTCAACTACCTGACGGCCTACGAAGTCGTCGAGATGCAGATGCGCATCACGCAGCACACCATCGAGCGGGTGGCGACGAACATCATCGAGGCGGTTTATGCCACCTTCCCGCAGGTGCGGCACGTAAAATGCACCGTCTCGAAACTGGCGCCGCCGCTGGGCGGGAAGCTCGAGAAGGTGAGCGTCGTGCTGGAGAAATAGGACGGGTGTGCGCACGCATGCGCACACCCGTTTGCGATAATAAACAGGTTAGGTTATGCATCACAAGGAGAGTCGCGCCACCTTGGGTGGCAAATTGAGCGCCGTGCTGGTCGCCGCGGGCAGTTCCGTGGGGCTGGGCAACATCTGGCGCTTCCCTTATGTAGCCGGGGAGAACGGCGGCGGGGCATTTCTGATAATCTATGTCCTTTGTGTCCTGCTGCTGGGACTGCCGCTCATGATCGCGGAATTCACCGTGGGGCGTGCCTCGCACCGCAACGCCGTGGGTGCCTACCGGGCGCTGAACCCGCGGTGGAGCTTCCTGGGATACAACGGCGTGCTGGCGGCATTCCTGATTCTGGGTTTCTACTTCGTGGTTTCGGGCTGGACGGCGGAATACATGGTACATTCCGTAACGGGCAGCTTCGCCCGCGTCTCGACCGCCGGGGAGTACAAGGATATTTTCGAAACGTTCATCAGCAACCCCTGGCGACCCGTATTGTATACCTGCCTCTTCGTGCTGGCCACCCATTTCGTAATCGCCTTGGGCGTACAGAAAGGCATCGAACGCTCGGCCAAGATCCTCATGCCGCTGCTGCTGCTCATCCTGATCGTGCTGTCGATCCACTCGCTGCTGATGCCGGGCGGGGAGGCCGGGCTGAAGTTCCTCTTCGCCCCGGATTTCTCGAAGGTAACCCCGTCGACGGTGCTCGTCGCACTGGGGCAGGCCTTCTTCTCGCTCTCGATCGGCATCGGCACGATGGTGACCTACGCCTCGTATTTCAAACCCGACACGAACCTGCGCCACACGGCTCTCAACGTCACGATCCTCGACACGCTGGTGGCCGTACTGGCCGGCGTGGTGATCTTCCCGGCCGTGTTCAGCGCCGGTATCGAACCCACATCGGGCCGGGCACTGGTCTTCATCACCCTGCCGAGCATCTTCAACAGTATGCCGCTGAGCATGGTCTGGTCGTCGATCTTCTTCCTGCTGCTGGCCGTCGCAGCCCTGACCTCGACCATCTCGCTGCACGAAGTGGTCACGGTCTACCTGCACGAGGAGTGGCACCTGAGCCGCAAGGCCGCCGCATGGCTCACGACCGCCGCCACGGCCGCCTTGGCATCGCTGGCATCGCTGTCGCTCGGGGTGCTGGGCAGCTGGAAGGTCTGCGGGCTTTCGCTCTTCGACTCGCTCGACTTCCTGACGGCCAACATCCTGCTGCCGGCAGGCGGGCTTTTCACCTGCATCTTCGTGGGCTGGAAGCTCGACCACCACATCCTCAAGGCGCAGATCACCAACAACGGAGAGTTGAAGTTCCGTATCTACGGGCTATTCAGCTTCCTGCTGCGCTACGTCTGCCCGGCAGTGCTGCTGCTGATCTTCCTCGACAACCTCGGGGTATTCTGACAAGAGGCGACAAGCGTTTCCCCGGCCCCGGACTTTCCCAAGTCCGGGGATTTTTTATTTCCGCGGCCGGGGCCGGAGGGAGGCCGTGCATTTCGATTCAAAACCATTCTTTCACAAAAAAGTAGATATTTCGTCCAATTTTTTTGTGTTTTATTTTGGAAAATAAAATTAAAGATTTATTTTTGTTTCATAATGAAATTAAAAATATTACACATCACAATTAAAACACGGACAAAACTGACAAAACAAGAAACCCCCTAAAACGGCACGAGACTCATTCCCGGGCCGTAAAAGGCAAACCGCGGGCAGCACCCGCGGCCTGTATCCGTCCTCAGAGACAAGCTTTCGCAGCGGCAGCCGGCTGCCAGGGTATGAAAAAAGGGTTACATTCCGGTGACAACGACGCACGAAGCCAATTATTAAAATATTTTTGCAGCCGGAGCGACACAGGCTCCCACCTATTAATAAAAAGACAGAAACACCAAGAAACCATCAGCACAAACCCGACCATGAAAAACCTGTTACTTTTCCTGCTGGCCTGCTGCCTCTGTGCCGCAGCCTCCGCCCGCCCGATACGGGGATCGGTCAAATGCGGCGGAAAGCCGATGGGCGGCGTGACCGTAACCGACGGTTATACGTTCGCGCAAAGCGACGAGCAGGGCATATTCACGCTCGATGCCGACGACCAGGCGCTGTTCATCAGCCTGGTGACCCCGTCCGGCTACCTGGCTCCGCTCGAAGGGGGCATCCCGCAATTCTACCGCACATACGACCCGGCGGCCAAACGCTACGACTTCGAATTGCAACCGTGGCCCGGCTCGGGCGAATGCTACGAACTGCTGGCGATCGCCGATCCGCAGCCCAAGACCGAAGAGCATTTCCGGCGGTTGCGGAGCGAGGTCATGCCCGCATTGCAGGCGGCAACCGATAACGGGAGAACGCGGGGCGCGAACCAGGCCGCTATCGTGCTCGGGGACATCGTATGGGACTCCCCGGAACTCTTCGCAGGCGTGAAAGCGGAGTTCGCCAAGCTCGGGGTACCCGTATACGGCGTGATCGGCAACCACGACCATGACCTGAACAAATATACCGACCGCGAGGCGACGGAGAATTACCGCAGCCATTTCGGCCCCACCTATTATGCATTCGACATGGGGCGCACGCACTATATCGTGCTCGACGACATCGTTTACCACGGCGCGAAGAAATACGAGGAGCGGATCGACACGATGCAACTGCGCTGGGCAGCCGCCTATGCCGAACGCCTGCCCGCAGGGTCGCGCGTCTGCATCGCGATGCATGCCCCGGCCATGAAATCGTGGCTCGGGAACCGCGTCATGGAGTCGGCCGAAGGGCTGATGGACGCCTTCGCGGGGCACGAACTGCACTTCATCACCGGGCATACGCACCTCAACTCGAATTACGACATCCGCGAGGGGGTCATGGAACACAACGTAGCGCAGGTCTGCGGCAACCTCTGGTGGGATCCGATCAACTGGGACGGTACGCCCAAGGGCTTCCAGCTGTTCCGCGAATGCGGCGGGGAATTCTCGTGGGAATACCGGAGCCTCGGCGAGTCCCCGGCACGGCAGATCCGCGTATGGCACCCCGGCCAGGTGGCCAAGCACCCGGCCAGCGTCGTGGCAAAGGTATGGAACTGGGATTCGTACTGGACGGTCGTATGGTATGAGGACGGCCGTTACCGCGGCGCCATGCAGCGTACGACGCTCGACGACCCGGATTATACCGCGCACATCGACTCGCTGAAGGCCGCCGGAAGGAAAATCTCCAAAGTCCAGCGCCCACGCCCGACGAACTTCTATTTCACGGCACGCCCCTCGGCATCGGCCCGCGAGGTGGAGGTGGTCGCCACCGACCGCTTCGGCCGCCGCTACTCGGAGCGCATCGCACTCGGGCACGCAGACTGACGTACAGGACACCAACACCAAAATCATCAATAGCCTATGAAAAAACTGATTACTTTAATCGCCGGGTTGCTGCTCGTCGCCCTGCCGGTCGGACTGGCCGGTTGTGACGACAGCGACAAGGAGATCTACAACGATGGCCGGCTGGTCACCGATGTAGTTATTCCGACCTCGATGACCGTCTACCGCGGGATGGAGGTTTCCGTTTCCGGCTACGGCTTCGCCCAGGGCGACGCCATCGCTTTACGCGCCGGTGAGGATCTCCCGGCAGCGACCACGGTAGCATCGGAAAAACTGCTGACGTTCGTCATACCCGACGGCGCAGCAGACCAGACCGTCTATAAGGTCGTGCTCAACCGGGCACAGGACTACCAGGTGCTCGGATCGAGCAGGATGACCGTACAACTGGCCATCGACGTCGACCTGGGCAAGACCATCTCGGGCAACTGGGGCGGCGACGCCGTGATCCGCGGCCGCGGGTTCATGGCTACGGACAAACTCTTCCTGGAACAAGGGGGGGGGAAATTCGAAGCGCCGGTCAAGGGTGCTGACGATTCTTCGCTGACCTTCACCATTCCCCAGAACGCCGCCGACGGCGACTGTGAATTCACCCTGCAGCGCGGCGCAGAAGAGCAGGCACTGGGCTCCGCCAAACTCAACCTCTCCCTGGGCGGCGTCACCGTACCGGACAAGGAGGGCGCGACGATCAAGGGTATCGTCCACCTGGCAGGACAAGGCATCGCCGACGTCCTGGTCTCGGACGGAGACCTGATCACCAAGACCGACGCCAACGGTTTCTATTGGCTCAATTCCGAAAAACGCAACGAACTCGCCTTCGTCATCCTGCCTGCGGGCTATGACGTCCCCACCGTCAAGGCGATGCCCCAGTTCTGGCAGCCCTGCACGCTCGACGCAAACACCGTCGAACAACTCGACTTCCAGCTGCTCAGGGCCGACAACGACTCCCACACCATGCTCGTGGCCACGGATATGCACCTGGCCAACCGCAACTCCCCGAAAGATTACGTCCAGTTCGCCGACGGCTTCGTCAAGGAGCTGACATCGGCCTACAACTCCGCCGCACCCGGAAAGGTATACTGCCTCAACCTGGGCGACTTCTCGTGGGACGGCTACTGGTACGACAACAAGTGGGCGCTGCCCGAATGCAAGCAGAGCGTCGAGGACTTCAACTTCCAGATGTGGTCGGTGATGGGCAACCACGACAACGACCCCTATGTAGCCTCCGATTTCGGCGCCGAAGGCCCCTACCGCCAACACATGGGCCCGGTTTACTACGCCATGAACATCGGCCGGATACACTACATCATGCTCGACAACACCGAGTACCTCAACACGGGCGGCTCGCAGGGTACGGTCGGTTCGCGCAACTACAACCGCCGCTTCGACGACCGGCAGCTGGCATGGCTCAAGGAGGAACTCACCCATGTCGACAAATCGACCCCGATCGTCGTGGGATGCCACTGCCCGCTTTACTCGTACAGCGGAAGCGGCGGCGTGAGCGTAGCGCTCCAGACCCAGGCCGACATCGACAAAATCCTGAGCTGCTTCGCCGGCTTCAGCAACGTGACTTTCCTCACGGGGCACACGCACGTGAACCGCAATATCCAGTCGCCGACCTATGCGAACGTCTACGAGCAGAACATCGCGGCGGTCTGCGGCACCTGGTGGTGGACGCAGCAGTACGGCAACAACAACGTCTGCACCGACGGTTCGCCCGCGGGTTACAAGATCTTCACGGTCGACGGAACCGACCTCAAATGGCAGTACAAAGCCACGGGGCTTCCCATCGAAAAGCAGTTCATCACCTACGACATGAACGAGGTCAAGGAGTACTGGGCCACCGACGCCACGGCACTCAAGGCCTTCGCCGCAGGCAACGACCTCCGAAACCGCGACAAGGATTATTCGACGGTGGGCGAAAATGCCGTCTACATCAACGTCTGGGCCTATGAACCGGGCTGGACGGTTTCCGTGACGGAAAACGGAACGCCGCTCGCCGTGAAACAGGTCTGGAGCAAGAAAGACCCGCTGCACAGCATTTCGTACGACATCCCGCGCGGCGCGGTCAACAACGGCACGCTCACCTTCCCCTCGACCTCCTGCATGCATATGTTCGAGGTTACGGCCTCTTCGGCATCTTCCACGCTGGAGATCTCGGTTACCGACCGCTTCGGCAACGTCAGCACGGAGTCGATGACCCGGCCCAAGGCGCTCACGACCGACGTGACCAAATAACCCTCAAAAAACCTTAAGACAATGAAGCGTATAATGAACAAATGGTTGTGGTCGTTATTATGCGTCACGCTCCTGGGAGCCGCGGCGTGCAGCGACGACGACACCGAAGGGGATTCGGGGAACCCCATCCCCCCGGCACTCTCCACCGAAAACCTGCCCGATGCAGGGCTGAAGTTCCTCTATTCGGCACTGACCCCGCATACATTCACCATGAGCGTCGACGCGCCCTGGGAGATCACCAAGACCGCAGGCTGGTTCGTCGTCACCCCGAACAAGGGCGAGGCGGGCCAGAATATCCAGGTCACCGTCACCCCGACCCTGAACCAGGGCGAGGCGCGCGACGGCGAATTCACCATCCGCGCCAACAGCGGCAACAACCTCCATCCCTGCCTGACGCAGAAGAGCATCCCGCTTTCGCAGGACGCCTACCTGGCGGCCGGCATCGTGATAACGGGGCTCGACGAACGCCTGCTGGCATTCGAAGCCGAAGATACGGATCCGGTGGTCTTCACCGTCGAGGCATCCTACGACTGGACGCTCACGGTGGAGAACGAGACCTGGCTGACGGTCGCCCCCAAGAGCGGCAAGGCCGGCTCTGCGGCCGAAGTCACCATCACGCCCAAGGCCAACACCACCGACGAACGCCGCGAGTCGAAGATAACGATCACGGCCGGCGACGCCGAATTCGGGGAGAACACCGCCGAGGAGATCATCGAGCTGGTTCAGGCGCCCTACATGCCCAAGGACACGCATACCGAGGGATACGTCTTCTTCAGCGACGACTTCCAGTGGATTCCCGACAACTGGGTGAGCCCCTACACCAAGTACGGCTGGCCGAGCGTGTCGATCGACGGCACGAACGGCAACGAGTTCGCCCTCTCGACCGACGGGATGAAAGAGGCCGTAGCGGCCAAGGGTTACACCTACACGCCCTCGGTATATGCCCGTTACGAAGGCCATGTCAAGCTGGGTAAGACCGCCAACATGGGCGCCATCACGATCCCCGCGCTCACGGGCATCGACGCCGGCAAGGCCGCGACGCTGCTCGTGCAGTTCGACGCAGCCGCCTATTCGTCGGCAGGCGGCACGGTGGACAACGGCGACGACCACATGGACGTCACGATCAAAGGGCCCGGCACGATCGGCGACCTGGTGGAAACCACCGCGCTGGTCGAGGTGAAGAACGTCTGGGAGTGGACGCGCTACTCGCTGATCGTCTACGGCGCTACGAACGAAACCCGCATCACCTTCGGCAGCGAGCGCGAAGTGAAATGCCGCCTCTACCTGGACAACATCACCGTGACGCGCGCCAAGGACGAGAACCCCGAAGCCCCGGCACCGGAGGCACTCGTCACCCCGTTAGACAAGGAGATCGTCAACACTTCCGATCCGAGTCTCTTCGATGCCAACAGCATGGTGGTTGCCGAAGGCGGCACGCTGACCTGCTCGGTGCGCGTCAACAAGGCCTGGACGGCAGAGACCGACTGCGACTGGCTAACGATCACCACCGTACGCTGCGGCGACGCAGACCCGTCGACGGTAACGGGCGCGAACAACGGCGCATCGCTCTCGAACGGCGTGGCGACCGTCAAGGCCACGGGGCTGCCCTACGTCACCACCAAGGTGGAAGTAGGCAGGAACTCCGGAGGCGAAAGCCGCACGGGCCATATCATCATCAAGTCGGAAGGCGCAGAGATCGAGAAGGTTGCCGTCACGCAGGCTTCCGGGGCACAGATCACCATCGAAGGGCTGACGGACAATACGCTGGAGCTCAGCGACAACCCCGCAGAATCGGGTGCCGAGGTGAAATTCACGGTCAACGCCCCCTATCCCTGGACGATCGCCCCATCGGGCGCTGCGGCATGGTACGAGGTGAGCCCCGGGCAGGGTGCCGCCAACACCGACGTGGAGGTAACGGTCAAGGCGCTTGAGCAGAACCTCTCGTTCCGCCGCTTCGGCGAGTTTACGATCACGGCGGCCGAGGGCGATGCAACCCTTACCGAGAAGATCGCGCTTTCGCAGCAGCCCGTATCGCCAGGAACGGTGAAATGGGACTTGGCGTCTCCCGTACAATGGTCGTTCTCGGAAGAGGATATGGGCAACTACGCCCAGGACTTCAAGGGCGGGCCCGACAGCCCGTACAACACGGTGCTGGCCCAATCGGGGCCGGGGTACCTCTCCTATACGCACACGGCACCGAGCGATCCCGACAAGAAATGTGAACGCATCGTCGGCAGTACGGGCCATCCGTACATCACGGGCGGCTGGCCGGGCGACTACTGGACGTTCGCCGTCCCGGTGACGAACCTCGACGCAGGCACCAAAGTCCGCTTCACGGCGATCACCCGCACCTCGGCCACCGGCCACAAATTCTGGCGGATGGAGTACAACGACGGCGGCACCTGGAAACCCGCCGCGGCATTGCAAACGACCACGGAAACGGGGGAAGAGGTCTCCTACACCCACGCCATGAAAGCCGACGGGAAGACCAACATCACGGTCGACGTGACGGTCACCTATGCCAATGCGATCTCCGGTGGCAACATCGAATTCCGGTTCGTCTGCGCGGCCAACTGGCAGGCCAGCGGCAAGGGCGCACTCACCAAGCCCAACGGCGGGACGATGCGCTGGGCCGGAGCCGGAACGGCTGACAGCCCGAGAATACAGATTGTTCCCTAAACCGACCTTGACGGCTGCGGCCGCCCGCAGGACGACCGCAGCCGTTCGACAGAAACCCGAATCAAAAAAAATCAACAATATGAAGCTTAAAACATACATACGGAATGCTTTGGCAACCGCGGTAATGTTGCTGGTCGCTTCGGCCGCCTGGGCCCAAACCCGCAACATCACGGGCATCGTGTTCGATACGGACGGCAAAAGCCCGCTCGTCGGGGCCACCGTCATCCTGAAGGGGAGTGCGACGGGCACGATTTCGAACGCAGACGGAACCTATACTATCCATGTCGGCAGCGACAACGACGTGCTGGTCTTCCAGTCGCTGGGTTATGACCCGCAGGAGGTCACGGTCGGAAGCCGCACCACGATCAACGTCACGCTGAAAGAATCGGCGCAGAAGATCGACGAAGTGGTCGTCACGGCACTCGGCCTGACCCGCTCGGAGAAATCGGTCGGCTATGCCGTTTCGAAAGTCTCGGGCGACGAACTCACCAAATCCATATCGAGCAACTGGGTGACGGGGCTCAACGGCAAGGTCGCCGGTATGTCGATGTCCTCGGCGGGCACCGGCCCCGGCGGTACGGTACGTGTGACGCTGCGCGGCGACACGTCGCTCAACTACGGCGCCAACGAAGCGCTGTTCGTCATCGACGGTATCCCGATGAGCAACGGCACGGTAGCCTCCGGTTCGGGCGCCAACTATGCCAACAGCAACGCCCCGGTGGACTTCGGTAACCCGATCTCCGACCTCAACCCCGACGACATCGAGAACGTCTCCGTCCTCAAGGGCCCCGCCGCAGCCGCGCTTTACGGTTCGATGGGCCAGAACGGCGTGGTGCTCATCACCACCAAGTCGGGCCGCGAACAGCGTGGTATCGGCGTTACATACAACGGTTCGGTGACCTTCGAGACCGCAGGCTTCTGGCCCGAATTCCAGGAGGAATACGGCCCCTCGGCCGTCACCACGTCGCTCACCAACCGCGTCGCATCGGCATGGGGCCTTCCCGGCACGATGACCTACGACGGGCAGCCCGTCCGCCAGCAGATCTCGCGCTACACGTACGGCGAGCATTTCGACTCCAGCAAGCTGCGCTATCTCTACATGTCGAAGAACTGGGAAACCGGGGAGTTCACCCCCCTGCCGTGGGTATACGCCGACGACTGGTTCACCGGCCTCTTCGAAACGGGCGTTACGTGGAGCAACTCGGTGACCATCGACGGTTCGACGGGCAAGGGTACGAGCACGCGCTTCTCATTCACCGACCTGCGCAACGACTGGATCACGCCCAACTCGGGCTACGAACAGCAGACCTTCGCACTGGCCCTGAACCAGAAGATCAGCAAGGCCATCAAACTGGCGGCAAAGGTCAACTACATCCGCAAGAACAGCGACAACATGCCCATGTCGGGTTACAGCCAGGGTTCGCCCATGTACGGCCTGATCTGGGGCTACAACACCAACCCCATCTCGGCTTACCGCGACGAGTACATGCAGGGCCGTTATACCTATGCCAACTACCTGGCAGGCAGCGGCGAGGACAAATACAACACCACTTCGGGGCTTATCTACAACAGCCTCGAGGGCCACAACCCCTACCGCACGCTGTACGAGGAGCTGAACAAACTGGATCGTGACCGTTTCTTCGGCAACGTGAGCATCGACTTCACGATCCTGCCCGAGCTGACCTTCACGCTGCGCGGCGGCTTCGACGCCAATATCGAATGGCGCTCGCAGCAGAAACCCTTCATGTCGCTCGACAACCGCTACGGCATGTACCGCGAGAAGACCATCCGCCGCTACGACTACAACTCGGACTTCCTGCTTAAGTACAACAAGCTGTGGGATCGCTTCGGCGTCACGGCGGCATTCGGCGGCAGCGTCCTGCGCAACAAATACTACTCGACCACCATCACCGCCTCGCAGCTGAGCAGCGAAGGCCCCGGCATGTATTCGTTCGCCAACGCCGCGGTAGCCCTCGACACGTCGCCCTACCGCAGCAACCGGCAGACCAACAGCCTTTACGGCTTCGTCAACCTGTCGTGGGACGACACCTACTTCCTCGACGTCACGGCCCGCAACGACTGGTCGTCGACGCTGGCTCCCTCCAACTGGAGCTATTTCTACCCGTCGGTATCGGCCAGTATCCTGCTCGACAAGGCGTTCAAGATCAACTCCCCTCATGTCAACATGATCAAGCTGCGCGGTTCGTGGGCACAGGTGGGTAACGACACTTCGGTCTTCTCGCTCTACGACGACTACTCGACCACGGACTATCCGGGCGGCGTCACGCTGCCTACGGCCAGCAACTACCCGTACATCCTCCCGGAAAAGACCAGCAGCTGGGAAGTCGGCCTGGAAACCAAGTTCCTGGGCAACCGGCTCAATGTCGACGTGGCGCTCTACAAGACCAGCACCCGCAACCAGATCATCAGCGCCGAAACGAGCGCCGAAACCGGCAGTACGTCCCGCAAGATGAACGCCGGCCTGATTACCAACAAGGGTGTCGAGGTCACGTTCCGCATGGTTCCCGTCCGCACGAAGGACATCAACTGGGAGATCAACGGCAACTGGTCGCTCAACAAGAACAAACTCAACGAGCTGCAGAACGGATGGGATCCCGCAACGCCGTTGCAGACCTCGACCTCGACGACCATCGGCAGCCGTATATTCGTCTACTCGTACGTGGGTAAGTCCATGCACCAGCTCTATTCGGCCAGCCACTACGAGTACGCGCCGGAGGGTTCGACCTACACGGACGAAAACGGCAACCAGGTCGACTGCTCGGGCATGCAGATCATCAACGCCAAGACCGGCTACCCGCTGCTGACCAAGGAGACCGACTCCAAGAAGTTCGAGCACCTGGGCAGCGTAATCCCCGACTGGAAGGCAGGCTTCGGCACGACGTTCCGCTACAAGAACCTCTCGCTGAGCGCGCAGTTCACGGCGCAGGTCGGCGGCGTGGCCTACTCGGTGACCAACTTCGCACTCTCGTACCAGGGCAAACTGAAGAACTCGCTCGCCGGACGTGACGACGGCCTGGTTCTGCAGGGCGTCAACGCCGTGGACAACGGCGACGGCACGGTTTCCTACCAGAAGAACACCGCCGTCACGGAGAACATCTACACCTACTACCAGTCCTACAAATGGGTGCGCGACAACGGCCGTGAAAACACGTTCAGCACCGACTTCCTCAAGTTCAAGGAGCTGCGCATCGACTACCAGCTGCCGAAGCACCTGATGGCCAAGACCCGTTTCCTGCAGGGCGCGTCGATCGGGTTCTTCGCCACCAACCTCTTCTGCATCACCGACTGGCCGCAGTTCGACCCCGAGGCGGCGGGTCTGGTCAACGGTACGAACATTTACCCCGGTATCGAAACCGTCACCTTCCCGATGACGCGTACCTACGGTATCAACATCAAACTTCAGTTCTAAAACTGCGAACGCCATGAAATACGCAAAATATATCCTGATACTCGCGCTGCTCGCCGCATCGGGCGCATGTACGAACGATTTCGAGGATTACAACACCAATCCGAACAAACAATCGGAAGGGTCGGTAGCCCCCATCGCGCTGCTCGAACCGCTGATTTACAGCTCCACGAACAGCTATTCGTCCTACATGCTGAGCATCGCCAACGAGATTTCGCAGGTCACCGTGGCCAAGTCGACACCGCGCCGCGAACACTGCTACAACCTTGCCGACGGCAATTTCAAGGCCATCTGGAACCTCGGGTACAAATGGGCCGGCAATGCCAAGCACATGTACGACCTGGCCGTGGCGCAGAACCAGCCCAACTTCCAGGCCATCGGCCTGACGCTGAAGGTCTATAACATGTCGATCCTCACCGACATGTTCGGTTCGATCGCCTACCGCGAGGCGCTCAAGGGCGGCGAGGGCATCAACACCCCGCATATCGACTCGCAGCAGGAGGTCTATACGGCCATGCTGGAGGAACTCGAGCTGGCCAACTCGCTCTACAACGCCAGCCTGGGGCTGGACGACCCCACCAAGGACGGCATCTACGGCGGCGACATCGCCAAGTGGCAGAAATTCACCAACACGCTGCGCCTGCGTCTGCTGATGCGCGTGAGCGGCCGTAACAACGCCTTCACCCCCACGGTCGGCGAGCAGATCAACCAGATCATCTCCAACCCGGGCAAATACCCCGTCTTCGAGTCGAACGACGACAACGCCACCGTGAAGTTCTCCGGCAGCGCGGAGTATTACAAGACCTATTTCAACTCCAGTTCGTTCCCCGACGACAAGAGCCTGTCGAGCGACCACCACATCGCCGCACAGCTGCTCGACCTGCTCTACGACGCTTCGGACGGCTTCGTCGACCCGCGCCTGCGCATCTGGATCAAGCCCCGCTACATCCAGTATCCCAGTGCGACCGAGCCCGACGTGATCCGCGAAATGATCGGCGCCGTCTCGGGCTGTACGATCAACTACAACGGCATCACCTCCATCAGCGAACGCGAACCCTACCTGCATTACGAAACGCTGGTGGGCGACACGCGCCCCAACCACATGCTCGACTACGACGAGCTGCTCTTCATCAAGGCCGAAGCAGCGATGAACGGCTGGATATCGGGCTCCGCCAAGGAGTATTACGAAGCGGCGATCACCGCGTCGTGCCAGAAATGGGGCGAATACGGCATTTACGCTTCCTACCCCGAACTCAACGCGTCGAACAAGATCGAACTCAAGACCGTAGCCATCACGCAGAAGAACATCGCCGCACTGCTGGCGAGCGACCAGGTAAAATGGAACAATACCCAGCAGCGCCTCGCCGAGCAGAAATGGCTCTCGCTGTTCTGGGTCATCGGCTTCCAGATGTACCACGAAATGCGCCGCACGGGGTATCCCGAGTGCAAGACCGGCATGGGAACGATCGAGCTGAACGCCACGGGCGGAAAGTTCATCGCCCGCTATCCCTATCCGTCGATCGCGATCGCCAACAACCGTGCGAACTATACGGCCGCATTCGAGGCACAGGGCGGTACCATCAACGACAACACCATGGTCTTCCCGATATGGTGGAGCGGCCAGGCCGTCGCCAAGGATGCCGGGCAGCCGTGGGAACACTCGTTCCGCAAGAATGTCATCGCCGAAGAGAACCTATAATCTAAAAACGAACGCACTATGAACGCGAAAAACATATTCCGCAACATGAGGGGCCTGGCCATGTCGGCGCTGCTCCTGATCCCGGCGGCCTTCGTCTCGTGCAGCGACGACGACACGGAGGGCGGCAGCCCCTACTTCCGGCTGGAGAATACCGTCGTATCGAGCAAGCTGGTGACCGCCTCCTCCGACCTGGGTTTCGACGCCGAGGCCATCATCGGCGACGCCACGCTCGAACTGATCCGTTACGACATCCGTTCGAACTGCAACTGGAGTGTCGAATGCAACTCCACGGACGGAGACTGGATCAAATTCTACCCCAAGACAGGCCAGGGCGACGGCAAGGTACGCTTCTGCCTGGAGGACAACGATGCCAACACCCCGCGTTCGGCGACGGTCGTATTCCGCTATGCGGACGGCAGGCAGACCGAAACGACCCTCGTCGTCAACCAGAGCGCCAACGAACCTTACATCAGGTTCGTCGTCAACAACATCGAGACGAACGAGATCGTAGCGGGACGCTATGCCGCCCATTACGACATCAAGGTCGCGTCGAACGTGACGCCGTTCTACGAACCCGAAAAAGCCGAATGGGCAACCTTCACCGAGACGGGCAACGGGACTTTCACGCTCGACATCGAGGAGTATCCCGAGCAGCCGGCATCCCTGAGCCGTGATTTCAGCATCGCCTTCAAGGGCAGCGGCCAGTACAAGGACATCAGAGCCGACCTGAACATCCTGCAGGACATCACGCCGCAGATCGAGATTACGAGCGAGGACATCGGCGACGACCTGGCACTGCCCCCGTTCCCGGCCTACCAGCCCAATGCATTCACCTTCAAGGTGAAATCCAACTGGGACTGGACGATTTCGGTTGCCGAGAACGCATGGATCGAGGTCACGCCCTCGGCCGGCGAAGCGGACAAGGAGTATGTCATGACGGTGAAAGCGACCAGCAACCTTTCGCTCGACGAACGCTCCGCTTCGTTCTCGATCATCTCGGACGAGGTGCTCGGCACCAAAGCCGTCAAGGAGATCTTCGTGACACAGGAAAGCCTGGCGGAAGGCGGGCCGCTGGAAGGTTTGGACGCTCCGGTAAAGTGGTTCTTCAACGGTGCCTCGGGCACGGACTACACGGTTCCGAAAGAGCAGTTCGAGCAGAACAACAAGCTCATGGCCTCGTCGGGCGTAGGTTATATCTCCTACTTCCACACCTTCAACTCCGACGGCAGCCTGCACCCCAACAGCACGCGCATGATCGGCGGCACGGGACAACCCTACGTCACGGGAGCATGGAAGGGCGACTACTGGTTATTCGAAGTTCCGGTCAAGAACTTCAAGTCGGGAACGAAGGTTCGTTTTACGGGTCTCACACGTATCTCCGGCACCGGACAGAAGTACTGGAGCCTGCAATATATGGACGGTACGAGCTGGAAACCGGCGACCGACACGCAGACCGCAACCGTCAACGGGGAACAGATCACCTACACGCATCTGGTACCGACGGCCAACATGCAGATCGACGTGACGATGACCTTCGCACGCGGCATTAGCGACGGCAGCGTCAAGATCCGGTTCTATTGCGAAGCCAATACCACGGGCGGCACGGAACCCAACGGCGGTACGATCCGCTGGGCAAGTTCCGCCGATAACGGGTACAATGACAGTCCGGTCATTCAGGTTGTCGAATAACACCGGGCAATCTCCACACGGTACAGGGAGGCCTTCTGGCCTCCCTGTCCTTTTATTCCGGCCCCGGGCGCCCATTGCCGAAGGCCGGGCCCATCAGGCCCAAAGCGCATCCCCATCCGTCCATGCCATGCGCGGCAACCCGGGGCATGTCAGGCAGCAGGAAGGGATGCACGGGCACGGAAACGGGCACACGAGTTCAACGCGCACAGCGTACGGCGCTGGACACACGCGGTTCACGGTACGAGGCTCACCGTCTCTCAGCACACGGCGCACAGCCTACAATTCACAGCGCACAGTTCATGATTTGCAGTTCACGGCTCACGGGCGCAAACGATAGCGATACGCACCACCGGAAAAGCCGCAAAAAAGGGAGCCGTGCGAGGGCTCCCTTAAATGTCTGTATCAAAGTTCGTCAGTTGATGTTCCGCCGGTCGGGTTCGTGGTCGGGGGAAGCGGCTTCCATGTCGATCTGCAACTTGACCATGTTGATGGCTGTCGCAGCCGCTTCATCGCCCTTGTTGCCGTGGCGGCCGCCGCAGCGGTCGAGCGCCTGCTGCATGTCGTTGACGGTCAGCACACCGAATGCGATCGGCATGTTCCACTGGATCTGCAGCTGGGTGATACCCTGCGTCACGCCCTGGCAAATGAAATCGAAATGGCGCGTATCGCCCTGGATGACACACCCGAGCGCGATCACCGCGTCGACATCGGTATATTCGGCGAAAAACTGTGCGCCGAGCGCCAGTTCGAACGTCCCGGGGACATATTTGATCTGGATGTTCAGGTCGGGGCATCCGGCGGCACGCAACGTGCGCACGGCGCCTTCGAGAAGGGCTTCGGTGACCTCGCGGTTCCACTCGGCCACAACGATGCCGAACCGCATCTCGGCGGCCGAAGGCAGGGGTGAATCGAATTGGGAAAGGTTATGATTCTTGGTCGCCATAGTCCCCGGTTATTTTATGCTGCCGAGAAGTTTCTCCGCGTCGCGCGCGTCCATCGACGCAGGGTACGAAGTCAGTATCCGCTCGTAGTATGCGGCCGCTTTCGCGCCGTTGCCCTGAGCCTGCTCGGCCAGACCGGCTTTGCGGAGGTACATCGGAGCGGTGAGGTTGTTGTCGGCAGCCGCTACTGCTTTATCGTAGAATTTCACGGCCTTGGCATAGTCCTTTTGCTCGACGGCGATGTCACCCTGCAACCCGTAGTTCTGGGCGTTGATCAGCGCACCCGGGATACCCTTCACGGGCGAATATCTGGCCAGGAATTCGGCGGCATTCTCCAGGTCGCCGGCCTTCAGGTAGCAGATGCCGGCGTAGTGTTTGGCAAGATTGCCCGAAGGGGTCGAGCCGTACTTCTCGATCACCTCGAGGAAGCCGGCGCCGTTGGCATCGCCTTCGAGTGCCAGCGCATAGTCCGCATTCTGATCCTCGAAACGGTACTGCGCCTCGGCGATCATCTCGGCGGCCTTCTCGGCACGCGGCGACACGACCAGTGCGCGGTAGCCGAAAACGAGGGCTGCGAGCACCAGCAAGCCGAGGAAAACATACGACAACATGCGGCCGTTCTTCTCGAAGAAAAACTCAGTTTTGTTCATTGCTTCGCCGAGGGTTTCCTGCTCGGCGACATGCTGTTTTGCCATAAAAATCTATCTTGTTTAGTTTATAATTCCGTACGTTAGGCAGCAAAGATACAAAACTATTCACAATGTACAATGCCGCATCCCGTTTTTTTGCAGCATCGGACAGATGCGGCACCGCATTGCCCGGATAAATCAGGCATCGCACACGGCCAGCACGAGCTTCACAGAATGCGGGCGGCGCCTTGGCAATCCCCAAATAAATTTGGCATTGCGCCCGGCTTGCACTATCTTTACAGAACACAGGCGGCGCCTTGGCAATCCCCAAATAAATTTGGCATTGCGCTCGGCTTGCACTATCTTTGAACCATGTATCTGAAGAAAATATCGCTGCTCAACTTCAAGAATATCGCACAGGAGGAACTCGCCCTGTGCCCCGGCATCAACTGTCTGGTGGGTGACAACGGGGCGGGCAAGACCAACATCATCGACGCGGTTTATTACCTTTCGATGTGCAAGTCGTCGCTGGCGATGACCGACGGGCAGAGCGTCCGCCACGGCGCGGATTTCTTCCTCGCCGAAGGACAGTACCTCACCGATGCGGGCAAGACGGAGAGCGTCGTGTGCTCGTTCTCGCGCAAGGGCGGCAAGGTGCTCAAACGCAACGGGAAGGAATACGAACGGCTGTCGGATCACGTGGGGCTGATTCCGGCCGTGATCGTGTCGCCGGCCGACAGTGCGCTCATCAGCGACGCCGCGGACGAACGCCGCCGCTACCTCAACGGCTTCATCTCGCAGCTCGACCGCACCTACCTGGCCGCCGTAATGCGTTACAACGGCGTGCTGGCCGAACGCAATCGCCTGCTCAAGAACATGCCCGACGAAACGATGCTCCGCATTTACGACATGCAACTCGTCGAGCAGGGCAACCGGATACACGCCCTGCGGCGGGAGTTCACGCAACGGCTGCAACCCGTCGTCGCGGACTATTACCGCACCCTCTCGGGCGACCGCGAGCAGGTCGAACTGCACTACAAGTCGGAGCTGAACGACCGGCCGTTCGACCAACTGCTCCTCGCGGCACGGCAGAAAGACCTCGCCAACGAATTCACCACGGCAGGCATCCACCGCGACGACCTGGTGCTGAAAATCGGCGGCTACCCCCTGCGCAAATACGGGTCGCAGGGGCAGCAGAAATCGTTCCTGATAGCCCTCAAACTGGCGCAATACACCATCGTCGCCCGGGAAAAGGGCGAAAAACCGATCCTGCTGCTGGACGACCTCTTCGACAAGCTCGACGCCGGGCGCGTGGAGCAGTTGATCCGCCTCGTGTCAGAAGATTCGTTCGGGCAGATCATGATTACCGACTGCAACCCCACACGGCTGCGTACGATCCTCGACAAGGCGGGCGGCGAATATGCGCTTTTCACGGTCGGGAACGGGGCGGTGACGCAGGGGAATGCAACGGCAACGGCTGCCGCGGCTGACCCGGACAAAGGATCGGCCGGGAACCAGCCCGGGAATACGGCAACGGACATGGCCGCGGAACCGGAGAAGGATAAGACACAGGGACAAACCGGGTCTGCGGCCACGGAACGGACGGAAGGGCAAACCGGGGAATTGCCGGCGGGAGAACCCGCGCGGCGGCCTTCGGAACCAGTCCCGGCACCGGAGCCTGCCGAAGAACCGGCAGCAGAACCCGACGGCAACGGGGCACGCCCCGGGGATGCAGCATCGGAAGGAGGACGGCCATGAGACGGACGAAGACCATGCTGATGGGCGACCTGCTGGAGGAGTTTTTCAAACGCCCCTATGTTGCGGCGAAAGTCGCCGAAGGAAAACTGCCCGACACCTGGCGCGAGATCGTGGGCGACCGCGCCGCGGAGGTTACGACCGAGCTGAAAATCGAAAACCACATCCTCTATGCCCGCATCCAGTCGAGCGTGCTCCGCTCGGAGCTCTTCTACCAGCGCGAGGCGCTCAAGGAGGAGATCAACCGCCGCTCGGGCGTGCGGCTGGTCAATGCCGTGATCATCCGGTAAAACACACCGCCGCCACCGCCCGGCAAACACAGGGCTGCCGCAAGACGGGCGGTCAAATACAGGGCTGCCGAAAACAGGGAGCCGGACGCCGCGGGCAAATCCCCGGCCAACGCCGGTGAATCTCCGGCCAAGCCCCCCGGCCACGACAGGCGAAGCCCCGAAAACAGCAGCCCCGGAAATCAGGACAAAAAAAAGGTGCAGGACAATCCTGCACCTTTTTCTTTTCGACTTCGGGGGAAGCCCGCAGCCTCGCTCCCGATTACTGGATGATCGCGGCACGGTTGGCGGCCTGAACCTTCTTGAACGGATCGGGCGAGTTGCCCTTGCCCTCGTAATTCAGCTGCTTGGGGTTGACGCCCTTCGATACGAGGAAGTCGAATACCCGCTTGGCACGGTGCTCGGCGACGCGCTTGTTTCCGGCCTTGGTTCCCGTCTGCTGGTCGGCATGGCCCACGATCTGGTAAACCATGTCCTGCGGGCCGTTCTTGATCTTCTCGGCCACCAGCTCGAGGCGGGTCTTCTCCTGCGGGGTCAGCCACGACATGCTGTAATCGAAGAGGATGATCGAAGTATCGGCTGCAACCTGCTCCTCGGCGGCAACGACGGTAGCGGCCGCGGCGGCAGTAGCTGCCGCAGCTGCGGCATCGGCCGTGGCGGCGAGCTCGGCCTGCGAGGCGGCAAGCTGCTGTGCCAGCTGGGCATTCTCGACCTCCATGGCGGCGGCAGCGGCCATGCTGGCGGCTACGGCGTCCTGGAAAGCCTGGATGTCCGCAACGGTATAGCCCGCAACACCGCGCTGCCAGCCGCGCTTGTTAAAGCGGTAGGTGAAACCTGCCGTAGCGCTGAAGCCGAACAGGTAGGAGCCGTCCATCGCAACGGGGCTGACCCGCGAAGGCGCTATCAGCCCTTTGAGTTCGATATTGAAATCGAACGACGGCGAAATGCGGAACTTGTTGAGCCAGCCCAAAGTGAACGCGAACGACTGGTGCGTACCCGAACCGTTGTTCTCGTGGCTCTTGTCGGTGAAGTTCGAGGCCATATATCCGAAACCGGCGAACGGCACGGCATAGTAGGCTCGGTCTTCACGGTAACCCCCTGCCCAGTTGGAGAAGTTGAGCATGAAATCGGCATGCACGAACAAATAGGGCCATTTCGCCTTGCCCAGCACATCGTCGAAATTGGCGAACCGGCCGCCCTGCAACTGGAGGCGCATACCGGTCACCGGATGGAACCATTTGGTAAGGCCGAAGTTAGCCTCGAAATTGATACGGTCGCCGAAACTCCCCTGGTTGGTACCGTTGGAAAGGGCCGTACCGGCACCGCCTCCAAGCGTAATTTCCCAGTTATCCCAGAAACCGTTCGACACGAAACCGGCAAAGCTCGGTTTTTTGGGCGTATCCTGCGCCCACACAGACGTAGCCAATGCCACGGCTGCCAACAATAGAATAAGTTTTTTCATGGTCAATAATATTTAATCCCAATAATAAAGTTTCTCTTTTCCCGAAACCGTTAATTGACAGGCCATAGCACAAAAACAGCGCCGAAACCGCACAAAAAAGGCTGGAAACGTATGTTTCCAGCCTTTTAAGCTCAGGATTAAATCCTTACGGAATCAACCGCACTTCGAATAACCGCACGACATGCACGTAAGACAGCCGTTCTGGTAGGCCATATTCTCCTGTCCGCAGCTCGGGCACTTGCCTTTCGACTTGGTGCCGTCGACGATATACTGCTTCAGGGCGCGGCAGACGCCCGTCTTCCACGTATTGATCGACTCGCTGTTCAGGTGGAGCGATTCGATCAGCGAGACGGTCTTCTCGATCGGCATGCCATGGCGCAGGACACCCGAGATCAGCTTGGCGTAGTTCCAGAACTCCTCGTCGAACAGACGCGAGATACCGCCGATGGTATTCGTATAGCCGTAACGGTCGGTATACTGGAAGTCGTAACGTTTGGTGCCGTCCTCTTCGCGTACCTTTATAATATAGCCCTTGTCGATCTTGCGGGGGATATACATGGCGTCCTCCTCGATCTTACCGGTGAAGACCTCGTAGGGGCGGCCGTCCTGCAGGCCCACGAAGGCGATCCAGTCCTCGGTGCCGTTCTTGAAACGCACGATGTCGGCCGGGATCGACTTGGGACGCTTGGGCACCTGTCCGGGATGCTCCTCGCACTTCTGCTTCTTTTTGGAGCCCTTTTCGAGCAGCACACCGTCGCGGCAGCCGTCGCGGTAGACCGTGACGCCCTTGCAGCCGCATTCCCAGGCCGTGCGGTAAACCTGCGCCACGAGCCCCTCCGAAACATTGTTCGGCAGGTTGACGGTCACCGAGATCGAGTGGTCGACCCATTTCTGGATCGCACCCTGCATCTTGACCTTGGCCACCCAGTCGATGTCGTTGGCCGTAGCCCCGTGGTAGGGCGAAGCGGCCACCCACTCCCCGAGCTCCTCGTCGGAGATCGTCGCGAGCTTCGACGTGTCGTATCCGTTCGCCTCGAGCCACTTCACGAAGTTGTGGTGGTAGACGTTGTATTCCTGGAACTTTTCGCCCGTTTCATCCTCATAGTCCACATGCGTGTCCTTGTCGGAGGGGTTGATCTTGCGGCGGCGCTTGTAGACCGTGCGGAACACCGGCTCGATGCCCGACGTGGTCTGCGACATGAGCGACGTGGTACCCGTGGGGGCGATGGTCAGCATGGCGATGTTGCGGCGGCCGACCTTCTCCATCTCGGCGTAGAGTTCCGGGTCGGCCTCGCGGATGCGGGCGATCATCGGATTGTCCTTCTCCTTGGCTGCGTCGTAGACCGGGAAGGCACCGCGCTCGGCGGCCATCTTCACCGAAGCCCGGTAAGCCTCGACAGCCAGCGTCTTCTGCACCTCGACGGCGAATGCGATCGCCTCCTCGGAACCGTATACCAGTCCCAGTGCGGCGAGCATGTCGCCTTCGGCCGTGATGCCGAGGCCCGTACGGCGGCCCTTCTGCGCCATGCCGAGGATCTTCTTCCACAGCTCCAGTTCCACGCGGCGCACGTCCTCGTCCTCGGGGTCGGCGGCGATCTTCTCGATGATCTGCTCGACTTTTTCCAGTTCGAGGTCGATGATGTCGTCCATCATGCGCATGGCCATGGCCACGTGCGACCGGAACTTGTCGAAATTGAACTTCGCATCCTTCTTGAACGGGTTGTCCACATAGCTCAGCAGGTTGAGCGCCAGCAGGCGGCACGAATCGTAGGGGCAGAGCGGGATTTCACCGCAGGGGTTGGTCGAAACCGTCACGAAGCCCTCGTCGGCATAGCAGTCGGGCA
>ERZ827108.1236-NODE-1236-length-35488-cov-6.553834_pt1 | contig 35488 bp, 23 predicted proteins | sample MGYA00519921_ERZ827108 | MGnify/ENA primary metagenome ERZ827108 (study PRJEB31778, sample SAMEA3449258) | human gut metagenome | biome: human gut; feature: human-associated habitat; material: faeces | place: United Kingdom | collected 2010/2012 ...
AGGCGCTCGCCGCGCCTAGCGCGCGAACTCCCGCCCGCGAGGAGGAGCGCCCCGAGCAAGCTCGACCCGTACAAGCCTGTCATCCGCCAATAGCTCGAGGACGACGCCCGGAACTGGCGCAAGCAGTCCTTCAATAAGTTGCGCTGAAATAGTGTCTGTTTTTGCTGTTAGATAGCATATTCAGTCCCTAATTCACCGCAACTTATTGGTGGTGGCTTACTGGTAGCGTAGACACTCGACGGGGTCGAGCTTTGCTGCGCGGCGAGCGGGGTAGAAGCCAAAGATTACGCCGATGCCGACGGAGACGGCGAAGGACAGCAGCACCGTGGCGATTGAAAAGCTCGGTATGATTTGCCCGCTGGCTCCGAGTTCGCCAAGAATCCCGGATCCGGAGGCAAACATCGCGAGGCCCCAGGCTAGCAGATAGCCTATCAGGACACCCAACAGTCCGCCGGTGACGCACAGCGCCGAAGACTCGGCCAAAAACTGCGCGGTGATATCGCGACGACTGGCGCCCAGAGCGCGGCGGATGCCGATCTCGCGAATGCGCTCAGTCACGTTGGTGAGCATCATGTTCATGATGCCAATACCGCCCACGAGCAGCGAAATGCTTGCAACGGCGCCCATGATGAGCGAGAACGCGCTCATAAAGGAGTTGAGTGCATCGATAGCGCTTTTCATGGAGGTCGCCGATACACTGTCGTACTCATCATCCTCCGCGATGCCCTTCATCGCGCGCACCTTGGACTCGATGGTCTTACAAAGCTCATCCATGTCCGTGCCCTCGACGGCAAGTGCTGTTACGCTGGGGAATGAAGGATTCTCGTCGCCAAATAGCCCGGAGATGGTTTCGCGTGGCATATACAGCGTGAGCGAGCCCATGGAGTCGCTGCCGCCATCAATCACGCCTACAATCTGCACCTCGCCGTTGGACACCTTGATGGTTTTCCCCAGCGCATCCTGTTCGTTGCCGTAAAGCTGATCGGCGCCGCCGCGGCTGATGAGCGCCACGCGCGAGCCTGATTGGGACTCGGCCTGGGAATAGGTGCGCCCCGCAACGAGCTTGCCGGCCCCCACGGCGTCGAGCATGTCGCTATCGACACCCTGTGCCATGACGGTATAGCTTTTATCGCCGGTCTTGTACTCGGTATACGCGCTGTCGACAATGCCGATCTGCTCTATCTGCGGCACCAGTTTTTGAAGCTTCTCGATGTCCGACTCGGTGAGTTCTTGCGACGAATAGATTTGCACCATGCGTGCCGCATTGAGGCCCAGGCTGTTGACCAGGGTGTTTTGGATGCCGCCGATGAGTGAGGTCATGGCGATAACCGAGGCGATGCCAATGACGATGCCCAGGATGGTGAGCAGGCTGCGGCCCTTGTTGGCCTCGAGCGAGTGAAGGGCTTCCTGGATGAGATCGCGGGCGCTCATGCCACCACTCCTTTCAGCGGGTTGGCGGAGGCGGAAATCATGGGCAGGCTATCTACGGCGCTGCGTAGGGTCTTCGGTGCATGTGGAATATACGCGCCGTCATGGATGCGGCCGTCGCGGATGGTCACGGCGCGGTCGGCTTCGGCGGCGATGCCGGGGTCGTGTGTGATGAGCACGATGGTCTTGCCGCGCTCCTGAAGCTTGTGGAATGTTTCCATGACGAGCGCTCCGGTTGCGGAGTCCAGGTTTCCCGTCGGCTCATCGGCCAGGATGATGGGCGGGTCATTGACAAGGGCGCGCGCGATGGCGACACGCTGCATCTGGCCGCCCGAGAGCTCGGATATGCGGTGGTCCCAGTGGTCGACCGGTAGCGTGACGGCCTGCAGCGCGTGCACGGCGCGCATTTCCCGCTGGCTTCGGGGCACATTGGTGTAGGCCAACGGCAGCATGACGTTTTCGATAACCGACAGGCGCGGCAGCAGGTTGAAGCTCTGAAAGACAAAGCCAATGCTCAGGGCGCGAACTTCGGTGAGCTCGTCATCGTCAAGCTCGGCCACGTTGATCCCTTGCAGGTAGTAGTCGCCCGCCGTCGGCTTATCCAGGCAGCCTAGGATGTTCATGAGCGTTGATTTGCCCGAACCCGAGGGGCCAGTGATAGCGACGAATTCGCCGGGATTTACCGCCAGGCTCACGTTGTGCAGGATGTGGGCGCACCCCGCCTCGCTCTCAAAAATGCGGTGCACGTTGCGGATGTCGATAACGGGACGCATTACATGCCCTCATCAGCAGACATGCTGCCCGAACCCGCGCTGTAGCCGCCGTCAGCCGTTGCGTCCGCTCCGGTGTCCATGACGAGCGTGTCGCCATCGCGCAGCTTGGTAACCGGCACGTTGGGGTTGATCTCGTTGTCCTGGTCGTCGCGCTTGACCTGTGTCTTGCCGACTACGGCTTCGTTGTCGTTTTGCGTCACGACGGTCACCTTCACGCGACGGGTTTGCTTGCCCTCGTCATCGGTTGCCACGTTGACGTAATAGTGTTCGCCGTCTTCGGTCATGAGCGCCATCGTCGGCACCATTACCACGTCGTCGAGCTGTTCGGTCACCACCGATACCTCGGCTGTCATGCCCGGCTTCAGGCGCGCGTCGGGAGCCTCGATGAGGATGTCGACGTTAAAGGTTGCGCTGCCGCCACCGGAGTTGGAGTCGGAGTTTGCCACCGAGGCGATGGCCGTGACCGTTCCCTGGCTCACGATATCGGGAAACGCGGGATACGTGACGTTGGCGCTCTGCCCAACGGCGATCTTGGCGATATCCTTTTCGCCCACCTGCACGGTTACCTTCATCTTGGACAGGTCGGCGATCTGCATGCACTGCTTGCCGCCGCTCGTATCGCTTTCGCCCATGATCATGCCGCCTGTTACCGTGGCGCCCACCTTGGCGTTGAGCTCCACGATGCTGCCCGAGCTCGGGGCCGTTACCGTACGGCTAGCGGCCTTGGCGTTCGCCTGGTCGAGGTTTGCCTGGGCCGAAGCGAGGCTGCGCTGCGCGGCCGATACGGCGTTCGTGTCCGCTGATGCCGCGGAGACACCAGCCGCTGCGGAAGCTCCATCGGCGTCCGTCGTTGGGGTGGCCTGCGCGGCAGCTGCAGCTTTCTGCGCGTTGGCGATGTCTTCCTGGGCGGCTGCAACTGCACGCTGCGCCTCGGCAACGTTGCGATCGAGCTCGTCGTTTTTAATGGTCATAAGCACGTCGCCCTCGTTGACGGATTGGCCTGCCTGCACGTTGATCGAATCGACCGTACCGTCGACAGAAGGGGAGACCACTGAGGACGAAATGGGTTTGAGCTGGCCTTTCGCCTCGACCGTTGTGGTAAACGTGCCCTCGGTCACCATGTCGGTCACAGGCCCGTTGTTGCCTGCGGGCCGTGCGTTGATGGCTAAGGTCACGACAACGGCGATGAGCACAATGGCACCCACGATACCGGCGGCAATACCGCGTCGAATCAGCTTTTTGCGTCGACGTTCTGCGCGCTTCGCTTTGAGCTTGGCGTAGGCCTCTTCATCGGAAATCTCGGCCGTATCGTTCGTGCGTTCGCTCTGCTTGTCGGCATGTACGTTTGTAATCAGAGGAATCGTTTCGGTGGCACCTTCGGGCGTGCGCTCGGTATCATCTGGGCCCGGGGTGATCGTGGGGACATTCGGCATATCGTCTCCTTTATAGAAAGAACCTCGATAATTATATGCGCCTACCGGTTGGGGCGGGCGCATAGGACGGTTTCTTTCGGAACTGTTAGATTGGTCGCAGCAGCTCCACGTTGTAGGAATGCACGCGTTGCACTACGAGTGGACAACCACGCACAGGCCGACTTTGATGCAATCGTGCAGTGCCTTGGCGTCTGCCAGGCGCAGATTGATGCAGCCGTGGCTACCGCACCACTTGTACGACTCGGCGTTATCGAAGCTCTTGTCGTTTTGCCAGGTGGCATCGTGGAAGCCGATCATGTTGCCCTCGAACGGCATCCAGTAGCTCACCGGGCTCTCGTATTTGGGCTTGCCGGTCTCGGGGTCCTTGGCTCCGATCAGGGTGCTGCCGCCGTCGTTGCTGTTGATCTGCCACACGCCCTCGGGGGTTGCGTCTTCGCCCGGTTTGCCGGAAATAAAGTTGGCCTCCCAAACGATATTACCGTTCTCGTCATAGTAGCGCGCGTGCTGCTCGGACAGGTCGACGTCGATATACGCCTTCCAGTCGGGCTCTCCCTTTGCGGTAAAGGTGTCGGCCTTCTGGGAGTACTTGATCTCGATTTCGCCGGTCTGCTTGTTGTTAATGGCGTCCTCGACCTGCTTGGCGAGCGAGCTGCTGTCGATGGACCAACCAAAGTCGCCGCCTTCGACGGCGCACTGCTTGCCATCGGCGCGCGTCCACCAGCGAGTGGAGCCCACGGTATTAAAGCCGTTGGCGAGCTCGGCTGCCCAGCTGCTGATCTGCGACGTATCGAGCGTGGGATTGGCCGGATCGGCAAAGCTGATCCACTGCAACACGGAGCTGCCATCAACCTTGCCGGCATCCTCGCCGTTGAGCTTGAGGGTCACGTTGACGCCCAGGAAGTTGTTGGCGGCATCGCATGCGGCCTGAATCTGATCATCGGTCAGCGTTCCATTGAGCGGCTCATAGGCATCGTTTCCGAGCTTGGAAAGATCTACGGTCTCGGCCAGCGAGGCAAGCTCGAGCTCGGCATACTTAATGACATGCTCGCGGTTGAGTTTTTCGTTGGAGCGCGCCTTCTCGACGGTAAACTTGCCGGCCTGCTCGTCATAGGAGCTATTGGCCTCGAACGTGCCCGAACGCCCCTCGTTAAACTCGTCGATGGCGGCGCCCAGATCCTTCTCAAACTTCTTTTGGTCAAAGGTATCGGAGAGCATGGACAGGTCGACGTCTTGATCAAGATCGACTTCGTTGGAGGTAGCGGTTGTTTTGGCCTTGCCGCTTAAGGATTCCACAAGGCGGACCGGCCATACAAAGGCTTCGTTGTGGCTGATAATCTCTTTTGCGGCAGCTTCGCCATCGACGATGGGCTCATCGGACTCGGGCTGATAGGTCCAGCTAAAGTCATCGCCTGTCACGGTGAGCTTATAGTGCTTCCATGCCGAATTGACCTTGGTAGCGGCAGACGAAGCGTTGGAGAACGAGATGTCGACGCCGGCGATGGTGGTGTTGGGGTAGGCTAGCTGCGAAAACGCTACGATTCCTACGATATAGACAATGACGATAAGACCCAAGACGACAAAGAGCGTCGTCTTTTTGCCCGACTTATTGTTGCCGGCGGACTTGCGCGCGGGGCCGCGATCGCCTCGGGCGTGCGTGGGGGGCTGCTTGGGCGCATTGCCGTTTGCCTGGCGCTGCTGACGTTGTTGACGCTGCTGTCGCTGTTGGTTCGGGCGTTGGGAAGCGTTTGCCGCACCACGCTGCTGACCGTGGCTCGGCGCGATAGGACGCGGTGACTGAACGCCGCCGGTGTGCCTGCTCGGCTGCTGCGGATCGGGAATCAGTTGAGTTCGATCGTTTTGCGACATCGTATGCATATCCTTCGATTTTCGCCTTGCGGTTCATCGTGTTTTTACTGGGCTTGCATTATAGCGATTGCCCTGCTGTTTGTGGTACGGAAACGGTGGCATTCAAAAGAGGTGGGACATTTGTCCCACCTTTGAGTCGTTCTTTGCCACTATCCGCACACACCGCATTTTGCACAGGCCGAAAGTGCGGCCGGAGCCTGCGCGATGCCGCCCTTTGCCGTCTCGCGCAGCGTGGCCGGCAACGCGTGACCCACCGAGAGCATGACATGTGCCATCTGGTCAAACGGCACCAAGCTCTTAATGCCTGCGAGGGCGAGTTGTGCCGAGCTAAAGGCCGCTGCCACGCCGATGGCGTTGCGGTTTTGGCAGGGCACCTCCACGAGGCCACCTACGGGGTCACAAACGAGACCCAGCAGGTTACTCAGCGCGATGGAACTGGCGTCGAGCGCCTGCTCGGGCGTGCCGCCGAGCATCTGCACCAGCGCGGCGGCTGCCATGGCGGCGGCGCTTCCCACCTCGGCCTGGCATCCGCCCTCGGCGCCGGCAACGCAGGCGCTTGTGGTGAGGTTGAGGCCGATGGCGGCTGCGCAGTAGAGCGCGTCCATGACTTGCTCGTCGTCGAGCTGCAGGCGATCGGCAAGCGCCAGCACGCAGCCGGGCACAACACCCGCTGAGCCTGCCGTCGGAGCTGCGACGATCACACCCATGGTGGCGGAGCGCTCGAGCACGGCCATGGCGCGGGTCACGGCGTCGGTCTGAACGGGGCCCATCAGGCTTGCACTCAAATCGTTGCGGCTGGTGGCATCGACGAGTTTGGCCTCGCCGCCGATTAGCCCACCGAGCGAGCGCTGCGGATTTGCGATAGGGGCTGTGGTCTCTTCGCGCATGACGTCGAGCACGCGGCGCATGGCGGCGACGGCGTGGGCCTCACCGGTCAGACGTGCCTCGCGAACGGCCATGACGGCGCCGATGCTGAGCCCCAGTTCCTCACACGCATCGAGCAGCTGCTCGCCGTCGTCGAATATCTCCATGGCCGAGACGCCGGGGGAGAGCGACGAGGCCGAGCCCGGGAGCTCGATAAACGTTGCGTAATCGACATTGTCGAGCTTGCGCAGCATGGGGACGACGGTGTCGTCGGGCGCGCCGTCGGTCTCAAAGACGGAGTAGGCCTGGCCGCCTACTTCGGTGCGGTAGGTGCGGCAGAAGGCGATGTTCACGTGTGCGTAGGCGAGCAGGTTGGTGAGCGCGGCGAGTACACCGGGGACGTCCTTGTGTGCCACGAAGAGCGTGGAGTACATGCCCGAGATGTCGACGCCGACGCCGTTTATGCGGCTGATGCGCATCTTGCCGCCGCCCAGGCTCTCGCCGCGGACCTGTGCCGTGGCGCCCGTGTCGTCGACCATGTCGATATCGACGGTATTGGGGTGGATGGAGGCGTCGTCGCCCTTGATGTCAAAGTGATATTCGAGGCCCTGCTTGAGCGCGAGGTCGAAGGCCTGCTTGATGTTCTCGTCATCGGTGTCGAGGCCCAGGATGCCCGCGACGAGCGCACGATCGGTGCCGTGGCCGCGGTAGGTGTGGGCGAAGGAGTTCCACAGGCCAAAGGTGACTTTGGTGATGCGGCCTTCCAGCAGGCTGGCGGCAACTTGGGCGCACCGCAGGGCGCCGGCGGTGTGCGATGAGCTGGGGCCGACCATGACGGGGCCCAAGATCTCGAATGCCGAGGTCGTAGCTAGTGTTTGCGGCTTGCCTGCCATATGCGCTCCTGTTCTATCCCGTCGTCCCGAGGCGCGGGGCATAAGGTCGCCTGCTCGGACAGTCCTGCTCGCACGGAGAGCACATTAAGTGCTCTCCGGCTCGTGCGGAACTCGCGATCGACCTTATGCCCCGCCCCTCGGGACTAAGGATACATGGTTGGAGTCGTTATGCTGCAAAATTCATTGGCTGGTGACCTATTCCATGTCCCGTGTTGGCTCATCTTCGCCACCAGTTAATAAAAAAGAAGTACCGGTTGGGGGCGGTACTTCTTTTGAAAGTGCGTATGTTGTTGCGACTTTAGCGGTTCTAGTTACAGACCGCAGGCTGCTTTGAGTTCGTTGACTCGGTCGGTGTTTTCCCAGGTGAAGTCGGCGTCTTCGCGGCCGAAGTGACCGTAGGCTGCCGTCTTTTCGTAGATGGGGCGACGCAGGTCTAGGTCGCGGATGATTGCGCCCGGGCGCAGGTCGAAGGTCTTCTCTACGGCTTCAACGATCTTGTCCTCGGCGACCTTAGCGGTACCGAATGTGTCGACCATGATTGAGAGGGGCTTGGACACGCCGATGGCGTAAGCCAGCTCGACCTCGCAGCGGTCGGCCAGGCCGGCGGCGACCACGTTCTTGGCGACCCAGCGCGCGGCATACGCTGCGGAGCGGTCGACCTTGGTGCAGTCCTTGCCGCTAAAGGCACCGCCGCCGTGACGGCCGTAGCCACCGTAGGTGTCGACGATGATCTTACGGCCGGTGAGGCCCGTGTCGCCCATGGGGCCGCCCACGACAAAGCGACCGGTGGGGTTCACGTAGATGTCCGCGTTGTCCCACGGCATGTTCTCAGCGGCCATGACCGGGGTGATGACGTGCTCGATGAGGTCGGCCTTGATCTTGCCCATGTCCTCGATCTCGGCTGCGTGCTGCGTGGAGATGACGATGGTCGTGACCTCGACGGGCTTGCCTTCCTCGTAGCGCACGGTGACCTGGGTCTTGCCGTCGGGACGCAAATAGGCGAGGGTACCGTCGTGACGAACGGCTGCCAGGCGCTCGGCCAGGCGGCTTGCCAGGTAGTGTGGCATGGGCATGAGGGTCTTGGTCTCGTTGGAGGCATAACCGAACATCATGCCCTGGTCGCCGGCACCGATCAGGTCGATCGGGTCGGTGGTAGCGCCGGTCTGGGTCTCAAACGACTCGTCAACGCCCTGGGCGATATCGGGCGACTGCTCGTGGATGAGGCTCATAACGCCGCAGGTGTCGCAGTCAAAACCGAACTTGGCACGGTTGTAGCCAATGCGGCGGATAACGCCGCGGGCGATTTCCTGTACGTCGACGTAGGCCTGGGTGCGAATCTCGCCGGCGACGATGACGGTGCCGGTGGTCACGAGGGTCTCGCAGGCGCAGCGGACGTTCTCCACGTTGGCAGGCACGCCGTTGGGGGCGATGTAGCCTTGGTCCTGGAGCTCTATTTCTTTGGCGAGGATTGCGTCGAGGACGGCGTCGCTGATCTGGTCAGCGATCTTATCAGGATGACCTTCGGTCACCGACTCCGACGTAAAAACAAAGGACCCGTGTTGGGGTGGGATGGAACGAAGTTCTTCTGACATGATTGTCCTTTCAAAAACGTGTCCCGGCGACCGTTACCATTCCGCCGGGCTCTCTATGCAAGGGCACATCATAGCGCGTAAATCAAACATTCACACCCTTTCCGCACCTACTCATTGGGGACAGACTTAAATGATCAGCCTTGCCTAAGTGCCGACAGGTTGCCCAAAGACTGGTCATTTAAGTCTGTCCCCAATGAGTAGGTCCCCAATGATTGGGTCGGTGCCCTTTGTGCGGAGGTTGCTTTGATGCTTTATACTGGTGCGGTTAGACATCCATCCTGCAATCGAGGAGATTTCCATGGCATCAGACGTTCGCGTCCGCTTTGCACCCTCACCGACGGGCAAGCTGCACATCGGCGGCGCCCGCACCGCTATCTATAACTGGGCTTTCGCCCGTGCAAACGGCGGCACGTTCATCCTGCGCATCGACGACACCGACCCCACCCGCTCCACCGACGAGAACACGCAGATCATCCTGCGCGCCATGCGTTGGCTGGGCCTGGACTGGGACGAGGGTCCCGAGGTGGGCGGCGATTTTGGCCCCTACGCCCAGACCGAGCGCCTGGACCTGTACAAGCAGGCCGCCCAGAAGCTTTGGGACGAGGGCAAGGCCTATCCCTGCTTCTGCACCAAGGAGCAGCTCGACGCCGACCGCAAGGCCGCGCAGGAGCGCAAGGACCCCTTCCAGGGCTATCAGCGCCGTTGCCGCAATCTTGATCCCGAGGAGGCCCGCCGTCGCATCGAGGCCGGCGAGTCCTACGTCCTTCGCATCAAGGTGCCCGAGGACCGCGGCGACGTCGTTATCCACGATGCCGTCCACGGCGAGGTGACCTTCGATGCCAAGGAGCTCGACGACTTTGTCATCTTCCGCTCCGATGGCACGCCCACGTACAACTTCGCGACTGTCGTCGACGACGCCATGATGAAGATCACCCATGTCATCCGCGGCGACGACCACCTGTCCAACACCCCGCGTCAGGTCATGGTCTACGAGGCCCTCGGCGCGCCCGTGCCCACGTTCGCCCACATCTCCATGATCTTGGGTGCCGACGGCAAAAAGCTCTCCAAGCGCCACGGCGCCACCTCGGTGGAGGAGTACCGCGACGCCGGTTACCTGTCCGACGCCTTCGTCAACTATCTGGCGCTGCTCGGCTGGTCGCTCGACGGCGAGACCACGATCATCCCGCGCGACGTCCTGGCCAGCAAGTTCTCGCTCGACCGCATCTCCAAGAACCCGGCGACCTTCGACCCCAAGAAGCTTGATTGGGTTAATGCCGAGTACATCAATGGCATGTCCGATGCTCAGTTTGCCGATGAGATCATGGTCCCCGAGCTGCACGAGGCGGGTCTTATCGAGGGTAATGTCGAGTACGGCGAGGATTGGATCGATGCGCTTGCTGCCATCGTTAAGCCGCGCACCAAGATGCCGGCCGACGCCGTGACCGTCGCCGCTTCCATCTTTGCTACGGCCGAGACGCTTGAGTATGACGAGAAGTCCGTCAACAAGGGCCTGGCCAAGGAAGGCATGGGTGCCATTCTGGATGCCGCCAAGGCCGCGCTCGAGGGCGTGGACGAGTGGACGGCTGTCAACATTGACGCCGCGCTTGAGCCGCTTCCCGAGCAGATGGACCTTAAGAAGCGCGTGGTGTTCCAGGCCGTGCGCGTCGCCGTCTGCGGCAACATGGTGAGTCCTCCGCTGGGCGAGACCATGGCGCTCGTCGGCCGCGACGACTGCCTGGCGCGCATCGACCGCGCCCGCACGATGGCGCTGTAATCGCTGCGCAAATGTATGTATCCGAGCCCCGTTCACTCAGAGCGGGGCTCTTGTTTCTGTAGACGTATGGGATAGGAGGTGCTGGGGCCATGGCCGAGCAACTTTCGCTGTTTGGTTCGCCGGAACCAAAACAGGCCCTCGAAAAGCCCGACCGCTCGGCCGAGCAGGCCAAGCCCGAGTCCGCGCCCGAGCCCGTTGCCGCCTACGCGAGCGTGGTCCTCGACATCCCGACCCGTGCGCTGTCCGAGCCATTCGCCTACGGTATCCCCCGGTCCCTTGCCAACGAGGCGCAGATCGGATCCACGGTCCTGGTCCACATTGGTAACCGTGCTGCCGCGGGCTATATCGTCGACATTGCGCCTGAGCTGGGAGACCTGCAGGGCAACAACGCCCTCGACCTTTCGCGCATTAAGCCCGTCGAAGCCATCCTCAGCAAACCGCTCTTTACCGCCGAGGCTGCCCGTATCGCACGTTGGATGAGCCGCGAGTATGTCGCGACGCTTTCCGAGTGCCTGCGCCTGTTTTTGCCTCCGGGCGGCAGCCCGCGCGTGGTCAAGGGCGACGACGGCGTGTGGACGGTTGAACGTCCCGCCGTCAAGCCTATCCAAAACCGCTGGGTCATGCTCACGCCTGAGGGCTTCGACTATACGCCGCCCAAGACCGCCGTTCGCCAGCGGCAGCTCATCGAGGCGCTCCAGTGCGGCCCGGTCACGACGCGCGACCTCAACCTGCTCTATAACAGTATGTCGGCGACCATCAAGGCACTCGAAAAACGCGGCGTCGTGGTGGTTGAAGAGCGCCGAGCCTGGCGTGGCTGCAGCGAGCAGACCACGCTGTCCTCGGCAAGCGGTAAGGCGCCGGTCTCCCTTACCAACGGCCAGCAACAGGCACTCGCGCAGATTGAGCGCGCCCGTCTGGACGCCCATGGCGACGTGGTGCTGGTTGACGGCGTCACCGGCTCCGGCAAAACCGAGGTGTACCTCTCCGCCATCGAGCGTGTGCTCGCAGCCGGCCGTTCGGCCTGCGTGCTGGTGCCCGAGATCTCGCTGACGGCTCAGACCGTCGGTCGCTTTCGCTCGCGCTTTGGCGAGACGGTCGCCGTGTTCCATTCGCGCCTTTCGGCCGGCGAGCGCCTGGACCAGTGGGATATGGTCGCCAGCGGTGCCTCCCGCGTGGTCGTCGGCGCCCGCTCGGCGCTCTTTTGCCCGCTTGACGACCTTGGCCTCATCATCATCGACGAGGAGCACGAGACCAGCTACAAGCAGGGCTCCAGCCCGCGTTACCACGCGCGCGAGGTGGCGGCCGAGATGGCGCGGCGCTACCGCTGCCCGCTCGTGTTGGGCTCCGCCACGCCTTCTGCTGAGGCCCTCGATCGCTGCCGCCGTGGCACGTATAACGGTGCCACCTGGACGCGCGTCGAGATGCCCGAGCGCCCGGGACACGCCGTGTTGCCTACGGTTCGCATTGCCGACCTGCGCCGCGAGTTCGCGCACGGTAGCCGCTCCATGTTCTCAAAACCGCTGATGGAGGGCTTGGAGCGTGTGGTCGAGCGACGCGAAAAAGCCGTGCTGTTGCACAACCGCCGCGGCTTTGCGCCGTTCCTGATGTGCCGCGAGTGCGGTTGCGTCCCCACCTGCAACCACTGCTCCACGGCGCTTACGTACCACGAGTGCACCCATACACTGCAGTGCCACACCTGTGGTTCGTCCTGGCGCGTGCAGCCGTATCCCGCGCCCACGAGTCGCTGCCCCAAGTGCGGCAGCCGTTACCTGGCAAAAATGGGCCTTGGCACGCAACAGATCGAGGACGCGCTGCACCAGATGCTGCCCGAGGATGTTGCCATCATACGCATGGACGCCGATTCCACGCGCGGCAAGGATGCGCACAAAAAACTGCTCGAGCAGTTCGATGCGGCCGATTGCGCGGTGCTGTTGGGTACCCAGATGATCGCCAAGGGTCTCGACTTTCCCGAGGTCACGCTCGTGGGTGTGGTCAATGCCGACTTCGCCCTCAAGCTGCCGGACTTCCGCGCAGGGGAGCGCGCCTACGACCTGCTGGAACAGGTGGCGGGTCGTGCCGGTCGCGGCGATCGGCCCGGCGAGGTGATCATCCAGACCTACCTGCCCGAGGATCCGGTCATTCGCGCCGTCGCCGAGCACGACCGGTCGATCTTTACCGACTACGACCTGGATCAGCGCCGCGACGCGCTGTACCCGCCGTTTGTTCGCCTGGTCAACATCTTGGTGTGGTCGGCGAACCGAGACGACGCGCAGGACTACATCGGGCGCATTGCAAAGCTTCTTAAGCGCCGCTGGCATGCCGCCGCGCCCGTCTTTTTGCGGGCGGGCAGCGCGGTGCCGCAGGTGCTGGGCCCGGCTTCGTGTGTAATCGAGAGAGCCAAGGACCGTTACCGCTTCCATCTGCTTGTGAAGTCGCCCGTGGGGTACCATGTCTCTGATGATATTGACGCCTGCCTCAAAGAGGTGGGCTCCGTGCGTGGCGTGAGCGTGAGCGTTGACGTCGACGCCTATGATTTGATGTAACAACCCGAAAGGATGGCCATGGAAGCCAACGGAATCGTACTGTCGCCCGACCCTCGTCTGCGCCAGGAGTGCGCCGTCATCGAGGAGATCACCCCGGCGATCGAGGCGCTTGCCGAGAAGATGAAGAAGATGATGTTCGAGAACGGCGGTTGCGGCCTGGCTGCCCCGCAGATCGGCGAGCTCATTCAGCTCGTCACCATCGACTGCGACTACAGCGACAAGAACGACTATGACCCCTACGTGCTCATTAACCCCGTCATTGTTGAGCAGAGCGACCATCTGGTGCCGTTTAGCGAGGGCTGCCTTTCCATTCCTGGCATTAGCTGCGAGATCGAGCGTCCCGACCATGTCGTCGTCGAGGCGTACGACCTGGACGCCAATCTGATTCGCTACGAGGCCTCGGGCGACCTGTTCTGCGTGTGCCTGCAGCACGAGATCGATCACCTGCACGGCAACACCATGTTCGAGCGATTGAAGCCGATGCAGAGGCTCAAGGCCGTCAAGGAGTACCAGGACGCCCTGGCCCGCGGCGCTCGACCGGGCGAGACGGAGTAGGTTTGTCCGTCCCCGGGGCGCCCGCCTATATCATCCCGTGCTCAAACATTCTCGCTGCGCTGCGAAACTGCGCGCGGGACGATATAGGCGGGCGCCCCGGGGACTACGTTGACGCTGCTTGACTCGCCCGGGTGCCGTCGGGCCAGGGAAGGGCGTCTTCGCTGATAATTGCTTTGTTGGAAGAGCTGCTTTTATTGCGGCTCTTTCTTTGGTTTTGGGTATATTTGTTTTTGTTGAATTGTTCTTGCGGATGGGCCGGGTACTTGGCTTTCCGCTGTTCTTTGTAGCCGTCTCGGCTTTGGTTGAGGGGAGACGTCCTTTATGCGTATTGTGTTTATGGGTACGCCTGATTTTGCTGTGCCTTCGCTGGTTTCGCTTGTTGAGGCTGGGAATGAGATTGCGCTTGTTGCTACTCGTCCTGATGCTGTTCGTGGGCGTGGTAAGAAGCTGGAGCCGTCTCCTGTTAAAGCCAAGGCGCTTGAGCTTGGGTTGCCGGTTATCGAGGCTAATCGTATGACGGCCGAGGTTGTTGAGGCGCTCCAAGCTGCGCAAGCCGATATTTTCTGTGTGGCTGCTTATGGCTGTATTTTGCCGGATGAGGTGCTGCATATGGCGCCGCTTGGTATTGTGAATGTTCATGCGTCCTTGCTGCCTCGTTGGCGTGGGGCTGCTCCTATTCAGCGTGCGATTCTCGCTGGTGATGAGGTTGCTGGCGTTTCTATTATGCGCATTGGGCATGGTGTGGATACTGGTGCTTATTGCGCGCAGGCCTCGACCTCGGTTGCCGGTAAGCATGCCGAGGCGCTCACGATGGAGCTTGGTGAGCTTGGCGGCAAACTGCTGGCTGATACGCTTCCCTCGCTTGCCGGTGGCTCGGCTGTTTGGACTGAGCAGGATGAGTCGCTCGTCACTCATGCTGCCAAGATTTCCAAGCAGGAGATGCGTCTGGATCCGCAGATGGCTGCGCTTGATTGCGTGCGTCATGTGCTGGCCTCGTCCGATACCGCTCCCGCCCGTTGCGTGATTGCCGGCAAGACCGTGCGCGTGCTCGATGCTGCGCCGGCTGATGTGTCGCTTGGCGAGGGTCAGGTTCTCGTTAAGGCCAAGCGTGTTTATCTGGGTCTTTCCGATGGCTCGGTTGCGTTGCTCGAGGTTAAGCCCGATGGCAAGCGTGCTATGTCTGCTTCTGCCTGGGCTGCCGGCCTGCAGGGCGCCGATCTTTCGTGGGGTGTTTTGTCATGAGCAAGCTGTCTCCCGCGCGCAAGCTTGCGCTCGATGTACTGATGGAAGCCGATCGCCGCGGCATGTATGCGCGTGACGTGCTGTCCTCTCGCGCATCGGCCAAGGCTATTGACCAGCGCGATTCCGCTTTTGCCGCTCGCTTGGCGCTGGGTGTCGCCGCCACGCAGGGTATTTTAGACGAGCTGCTCGATCAGTTTCTCGATAAGCCTAAAAAGGTTGCGCCGCGTGTTCGCATGGCGCTTCGTATCTCGGCCTTCGAAATGCTCTATCTGCATACGCCTGGCCGCGTTGCCGTAAGTCAGGGCGTTGAGCTGGTGCGCAGCGGAGCTAAGTCTGCCGCCGGTTTGGCCAATGCCGTGCTGCATAAGGTCGCGGACAACGTTGAGGACTTTGCCACTGCGTCCGATGTAGATGAGTCTGAGCGACGCTTGGTTCGTCTGTCGCGCCTGATGGGACTGCCGCGTTGGCTGTGCGCTCGCATTATGGCATCGTTCGACACGCCTGAGGGTGCGCTTAACTTTGCCGGCAATCTGGCCCCCGCACCGCTGGCCCTGCATGAGAACGCCTTTGCGATTAAGCTCGATCCGTATATCTCGCAGCTCGTCGCACCTGTCTTCCCGGGCTGCCATGCCCCGGTTGATGCGCAGGTTACCGTTGCTTCGGGTGTGTTTGAGCGTGCTGCCGCGGTGGCATCCGATCTCAACGCGCAGCTTATCGCCACGGCTGCCACGCGCCCTGGTAGCTGCCTTGAGATTGGTGCCGGTCGTGGCACTAAAACCTATGTGATGATGTGCCAGGCCAAGCGCGCCGGCTATGAGCGTCAGCATACTGCACTTGATCTTCATGACCGTAAGTGCGATCTGAATCTCGCTCGCCTTCATAAGGCCGGTATTCAGGGCGTTCGTACGGTTTCGGGTGATGCCTGCGAGCTTGATGAGGTACTGACATCGTTTGATGCCATGCTTGGCAAGCCGGTTAAGTTCGACACGGTTTTTATCGATGCGCCGTGCTCGGGCACCGGCACCATGCGCCGTCATCCTGAGATCCCGTGGCGTCTGACCGAAAAGGATGTGACGGTTGAGCTGCCCAAACTGCAGCTGACGATGCTCAAGGAAGCCGCCGCGCGCGTGGCTGCCGGCGGCGAGCTCATCTATGCGACGTGCTCCGTCTTCGACGAGGAGAACACGCAGGTCGTGGACGCGTTCCTTGCTTCTCCCGAGGGTGCCGGCTTTAGCGTGGCACCGCTTTCCGAGGCACAGATTCTGCAACTCCCCGAGTTCGATCAGGCCAAGAAACTCGTATCCGTACGCCAGAACGATCGAGGCCTCTTCCAAAGCGTGCCGGTAAACGCCGACTCCTACGACGGCCACTTCTGCGCCCGCCTGGTCCGCAAGTAGCTACTAAGTTGCGGTGAAATAGGGATTGAATAGCGGCTCCTACCCGCCAAACAGTCCTTATTTCACCGCAACTCATAGAGATGCCTGGGTAGCTAAAGAATCAGCCCCGCGATCGATGTTGATCGCGGGGCCGCGTTGTTTCTAGTGGTTATGCCGGCAGTTGGCGCAGCAGCCGCTGGTGGCGCTGGTGCTTGAGCCACCGCTGCGCTGGTCGGTGTTGTAGAAGCCGCTGCCCTCAAACTTGATGCCGCTGGCCGAGAACGTCTTGGCGGCCGGAGCGCCGCAGTTGGGACACACGACCTCGGGAGTCTCGGACATGGGATGCTCAACCTCAAACACGTTGCCGCAGCTCGAGCACTTGTAATCGTAGCGCGCCATAATACTTCCTTTTCAGCACAAAGCGGGCAGATTACTCTGCCCGCAAAAATTCAAACGTTTGTAACTGTACCCTATATCGGGGGTTTTATCACGCTTCGCCCCAGAATCTATGGTTGTTGCGCAGGAGCTGTGCGGTTTTGTTCTCGGCGGCTGCAATGTCCGCCTCGTCAGCCTGCCAGGTCCAGTTGCCCGTGGCCACGCCCGGAACGTTCATGCGGGCGCCGTCGCCAAGCCCCAGGATATCCTGCAGCGGCATCATCACCAGGGGAGCGTCGCTTGCCAGCGCGTCGCTCATCAGCTTGGCCGCAAACTCAACACCGCTCGGCTCGTCGCCGCCGGCAAAGGAACGCGTACACCAGCCGGCGAGCGTCGAGGTGTCGTGCGTCGACGTGTACAGAATCTTGCCGGGCGTGGGATGCACACCGCAGCGAACGTCGTAGTCGCTAAACTCCAGCACGTCCATGCCGGGGAAGCCGCAGGTCGAAGCCATGGCGCGAACACCGGGCGTCAAATAGCCCAGGTCCTCGGCGATAAAGTTGAGCGGACCCAGCTCGTCATAAGCGGTCTGGAACAGGTCCTTACCCGGGCCCGCCAGCCAACGGCCGTCGGCGCAAGCCTTGCCCGCAGGGATACTAAAGTAGCTGTGGAAGCCCAGGAAGTGATCCAGGCGCACGCGGTCGTAGAGCGAAAAGGCACGACGTAGGCGATCCATCCACCAGCTATAGCCGTTCTGCTTCATGTGGTCCCAGCGGAACGTCGGGTTGCCCCACACCTGGCCCTCGGGTGCAAAGTTGTCGGGCGGTGCACCGGAAATCTCAATCGCCTTGCCGGTATCGGACAGCCAGAAGTTCTCGGGTTCGCTCCACGCGTCTGCCGAATCGTCCGAAACATACATCGGGATATCGCCGATGACCTCGATGCCCTTCTTGTGCGCATAGTTCATGAGCTCGCACCAAGCCAGGTCAAAGCGGTACTGCATGTACGCCTGCAGCTCGGCCTCGTTATGGAAGCGCTTGTCGTCGATCAGATGCTCGTTGTAGCGCGCGACATCTGCCGGCCAATCGTGGCGCGACTCGCCTTCAAAGTACTTTTTGACGGCCATATAGACGCAGTATTTCTCGAGCCAATCGGCATTGCGATGTTTAAAGGCGGTGTACAACGGATCGGCATCTTCGCCGCCGCGGGCCTTCCAAGTCTCAAAGTCGGCGGCCAGCTCCTCGTGACTCTCGGGTAGCAGGTCGATATTGCCTGCAAAGGCCGAAGGGCCGGCGTAAGGGGAGCGGAAGAAGTCCGTGGGGTTGACGGGGAGAACCTGCCAGTAGCGCATGCCCATGGCGGCCAGATGGTCGATAAAACGACGCGTGGGCGCGCCGATCGTACCGGGCTTGCCGTCGTCGGTCGGCACCGATGTGATATGGCACACAACACCCGCACCGTGATCGAGCGGCTCCTGCAGGCGCTGCTCGGCATGGTGATAGATGATCGACGAGCCCAGCGGATACAGATCGAGCGTGACCGTACCGCCGTGGATCTCGCACTCGTGACCGCTGATCACATCGCTCGCACATTCGCCGAGCGCTGGAATCGTCACGCGGTGTGAATTGCGCAGGCTACGGTTGATGATAACCGTCGCGGACTCGCCGTCTTTACCGGCGCGCGTATAGGCGAGTACTTCGTCATTGAGCGCGAAAGCCTTGATTTCACCGTCGATCATAAACGGCAGCGCGCGGCGCACAGCAGATGCGTTCTTGACGATCGCGAACGTATCGAAGTCGTGCAGGTCTTCCTTGGTCGGCATGGTGCGGCGATTACCCGGATCGGTGAGACCCTCCAAGCCGTACTCGTCACCGTAATAGATTGAGGGAACGCCCGGGAACGTCATCTGCATGAGCGTCGCGAGCCAAAAACGACTCTTGGCCAGGCCCATGGAGTTCTCGTCCAGGCGCCACTTGCTGCGCTCGCTCTCAGGTAGTTGCGACTCGTCGGGGCCGCCGCCGAGCACCGAGATGATACGTGGGCGGTCGTGGCTCGACAGCAGGTTGAGCGCGCAGGATAGGGCCTCGCGCGGATAATTCTCGCGTAGGGTCTCAATATCCTCGGCAGCTTGGTAGGCGTTTTTGTAGCCCATCAAAAAGCCGATGACCATGTCGCGGAAGGGGTAATCCATGGCCGAGTCGAGCTCGAAGCCTTGCAGATAGCGACGCAGATGGCCGTAGCTGATCTTGTTGGAGGCGTCTTCCCAGACTTCGCCGAGCAGCAGCGCGTCGGGCTTCTCGGCGAGCACGGCCTTTTTGATCTCGGCTAGGAAATCATCGGAAAGCTCGTCAGCCACATCCAGGCGCCAGCCGTGAGCGCCGGCGCGCAGCCATTTACGAATGACGCCGTCCTTGCCCAGGAGCCGCTCGCGTACCAGTTCGGAACTCTCATTGATGGCGGGCATATTGCCCACGCCCCACCAACAGTCGTACGAGCCGTCCTCGTGGAAATAAAACGCATCGCGCCACGGCGAATCCTCGCTCTGCCACGCGCCCACGTCGGGGTAGTTGCCGTAGCGGTTAAAATAGATCGAGTCGTCGCCCGTATGGTTGAAGACACCGTCCAGGATGATGGAAATGCCGAGCTTCTCGGCCGCCTCGCACAACTCGGTAAAGTCCTGCTCGGTGCCCAGAATCGGATCGATCTTGGTGTAATCGGCGGTGTCGTAGCGGTGGTTGCTCGCGGCTTCAAAAATGGGGTTGAGGTAGATGGCTGTAAAGCCCAGCTCGGCGATGCGAGGCAGGTCTTCCTGAATGCCCTTGAGCGATCCGCCGTAAAAGTCCCAAGTCTTTATGGAGCCGTCCTCGGCGCGCTCGTACACAGGCGGCTCGTTCCAGTCCTCGACCATGCGGCGCTGAATGCCCTTACGCGGTTTTTCGACCTCGGCCAGCGTGCGCTCGCGCCAGTGCTCGTCGCGGGCATAGCGATCGGGGAAGATCTGGTAGACCATACCGCGCTCGTACCACTCGGGACGAACCTCACGGTGTTTGTAGACAGTGACCTGGAATGACGGCACCTCGGCGTAGTCGTAGGTTACGCCTTCGCCGCCGGTGCGGCCCTGCGGTGCGCCCAGGCGAACCTCGGGCTGGCCCTCGATATTGCAGATAAAGCTGTACCAGATAAGACAGGGCTTGGTGCACTCAAGCTCTACGCTAAATATGCCGTCGCCCTCGTGCGTCATGGGATATCGAGACTCACCGATATCATCGACCCAGGTGCGCAGCGTAAGCGTTGCCTGCGCGGGATCGGCATCCTCCAGAATCACGGAGAGCGAAAGGGTTGTTCCTGTGGTCACAGCGCCAAACGGAGTGCGAAACTGCGGTAGACGGCTGTTGTGTATCAATCTCATAGTACGGTCCAGTTCAATAGAATCATGGCCTGCTGGCCATGGGCTTTACGCACAAGATGTAAGTATATCTGTTGTACACAGGCTGTATAAACAACATCCGTTTACCATCGGCGAACGGTTGTCCTAGAAAATCGTTTTACCACACAAATTATCGCGATATTTAAAAACGTCTATACCGATACTATTTGTAGCCAACCAAAAGTACTTCAGTTTACTACGATGAATTGGATGATCTCAACCACGGTCATTTTGATGATATTAAAACCGCAGGTAGAGGCGTTGCCAATTTCGTAGATTACTTGTCGTGGTCAGCTGGAGCCATTTTGTCGTAGTAAACCGGGCTTCTTTTTACTAGAGAAGTTCAACCAAGAAGAGGGCGCCTGATTGGGGCGCCCTCTTTTGCGTTGAGGATTAAGTTTGAATCGTCCGGATTAGTGGCGCTTGCGGGTGGCCGTTGCCTTACGGACGGAGGTCTTCTTGGTCGGAGCCTTTTCCTCAGTCTTAGCGGCGGGGGAGACCGGGGCCTCCTTGGCGGGCTCGGTCTTTGCCGTAGCCTTCGGAGCGGTCTTGACCTCAGCAGCCTTCGGTGCCGGCTCGGCCTTTACTGCGGGCTTGTCCTCGGCCTTAGCCTCTGCCTTGGGAGCAGCAGCCTTGGTCGTGGCCTTTTTGGCCGTCGTGGTAGTGCGCTTGCGCGTGGTAGTCTTGGCAGCCGGCTTTGCCTCGACAGCTGCCTCGGCCTTGGACTCGGAGGGCGTCTCCTCGACTTTGCCGGCCGGCTTTGCGACTGCCTTCGGGGTCGTCTTCGCGGCGGCCTTCGTCGTAGTAGCCTTCGTGGTCGTCGACTTCGTTGCCGTGGTCTTCTTGGCTGCCGTTGCCTTCTTGGTGGTCGCGGCCGTTTTCTTGGCAGCGGTCTTGGCCGGAGCCTTTGCCGCAGGCTTAGCCTCGGCGGTGGCGGTTTCGGCCTTTACCTCGGGAGCGACCTCGGCCTCGGCGACCTTCTTGGCAGCGGCGGTCGTGCGCTTGCGCGTGGTCGTTGCCTTGGCGGTAGTTGTCTTGGCAGCGGTGGTCTTGCTCGCAGCGGCCTTCGTGGCCGTAGCCTTCTTAGCCGTTGCCTTGCGGGCCGTCGTCTTCTTGGCGGCAGGCTTCGCTGCGGGCTTTACCTCGGCCTCGACAGCCGGCTTCTCCTCGGCCTTGGGCTCCTCTGCGGCCACCGGCTCAGCAACAGCCTCAGACTCGTCGACAACCGCCACCGGCCTCTTGATCTCCGGGTGCATAAAGAAGTACAGGTCCAGATACTTGTCGGCCGAGCGCGTCCAGCTAAAGTCCTGGCTCATGGCCTGCGTGACCAGCTGATTCCACGCGTCGCGGTTATCCCAGAACAGGCGCGCCGCGCGGAATACGGCATCGCCCATCTCGTCGCCGTTAAAGTTGCTAAACGAGAAGCCCGTACCCTCGCCGGTAAACTCATTATACGGGATCACGGTGTCCTTCAGGCCACCGGTCTCGCGCACGATGGGCAGCGTGCCGTAGCGCATGGCGATGATCTGCGACAGGCCGCAGGGCTCAAACTTCGAAGGCATTAGGAACATGTCGGCGGCAGCATACATGCGCTGTGACAGCGCCGGGTCAAACTCGATGCGCGCGGCTATAGTGCCGGGGTACTTGTCCTGGAAGTAGCGCAGGCCGTCCTCGTAGTCGCGGTCGCCGGTGCCCAGCACCGCCACCTGCACGCCGCCGGACAGGATGCGGTCGAGCGCGTACATGACCAGATCCATGCCCTTCTGGCGCGTCAGGCGCGTGACCATCACCATGAGCGGACGGTCGTCGCGAACCTCGAGGCCCAGTTCCTCCTGCAGCTTGGCCTTGCACACGGCCTTGCCGGATCGGTCCTCCACGGTGTAGTTGGCGGCAATTCGCTTGTCTGTTGCCGGGTCAAAGCCCGCAACGTCAATGCCGTTCAAAATGCCCTGCAGCGCGTAGGAACGCTCGCGCAGTACGCCGTCCAGGCCCTCGCCAAACTCGGGCGTCTGGATCTCGTTGGCATAGGTGGGGCTCACCGTGGTGATGGCGTCGGCATAGCGCAGGGCGCCCAGCATGTAGTTGATGCTGCAGGCGTCGCAACGCAGCTGCGAGGCGGCCGCCGGAATGTGCGCCACACCAAGGATGTCCTCCATCACGGTGTCGCTAAACTGGCCCTGGAACGCCACGTTGTGGATCGAGAACACGGTCTTGACGCGGTCATACAGCGGCAGGCCCTGGTAGAACTCGCGCAAAAACACGGGCGCCAGCGCCGTCTGCCAGTCGTTGCAGTGCAGGATGTCGCACTCAAAGCCGGCGGGCAGGTGCTGCAGGCTCTCGGTGATGGCCTTGGAGAAGAACGCAAAGCGCTCGCCGTCGTCAAAGAAGCCGTACGGATAGTCGCGCGCGAAGTAGCGCTCGTTGTCGATGAACATATAGGTGACGCCGTCGTGCTCGAGCTTCTCGAGTCCGCAGTACTCATTGCGCCAGCCCAGGCTCACGTAAAAGTCGGAGAAGTGCTCCATTTGCGCCTTGTACTCGTCCTTGATGGTGGCGTACTTGGGCACCATCACGATAACTTCGGCGCCGGCGCGTACAAGCGCCGCAGGTAGCGAGCCCGCTACGTCGCCCAGGCCACCGGTCTTTACAAACGGTGCGCACTCGGCCGAGGCAAACACGATCTGCATCTTTTTGCTGGAATCAGCCATATTGTCTCCCATGTTGTTATTCGAGAATAGCCGCCAGGCGCGAACCGGGCGGCTATTCTACATGTTACGAGCGATGTTGCGGTGCCAACGTTAACGTACGATGGTGGTATCGGAAGTTAACGGAGCCTTGCCCAGCACCAAGATGTTCTCGGGCGTGCCGCGAAGCTCGGTGTTAGTGGGAACCACGTTGTTCTTGTCCAGGATGGCGTTCTCAACGCGGGCGCCGCTCTTGATGATGCAGCTCTGGTTGATGATCGAGTTGGTCACCGAAGCGCCTTCCTCGACCACGACGCCGCGCGACAGGATCGAGTTGCGCACGGTGCCCTTGATGATGCAGCCGGCCGAGATGATCGAGTTGCACGCGTGGCTGCCGGTCGCATAACGCGAAGGCGGCACGTCGTGAGCCTTGGTCAGAATCGGGCGCTCGGGGTCAAAGAGCTGGTCGGCCACGGTCTGATCGAGCAGGTCCATGCTGCGGCGATACAGCGACTTCTCGCTAAACACGCCCACGACCTCACCCTTGTACTCGTAGCTGCACACGTCGATGTTGCCAAAGTCGCCCTGAAGTGCCTCGAGCAGGTCCAGATAGTCGGCGGCCTGGTAGTGGTCGATGATCTCGAGCAGCGTCTCGCGGTTGACGATGCAGCAGTCCATAGACGCGTTGTCGCCGTACACGACGCCGGCGCTCACGCCCGTCAGGCGGCCGTTCTCGTTGATCTGCAGCTTGGTCTCGTCATCGACGTTGCGCGTGGCCTTGCAGTACACCACGGTCATCTGGGCACCGGAGTTCTCGTGCGCGTCGATGATGGTGTTGAGGTCCATGTTAAAGATGATGTTGGTGCCCATCATCACAACATAGGGCTTGTCAGAGCGCTGGAAGAGCGTCTTGTTAGAGATGATGTCGCGCAGCAGGAAGCGCATGCCGCCCTTGGTGGTGCCATACGCGTTTCCGGGCACCATGAACAGGCCGCCCTTCTTGCGGTCCAGGCCCCAGTCCTTGCCCGAGCCCACGTGGTCGATCAGCGAGCGGTAGTTGCCCGGCATGACGACGCCGACGGTCTTAATGCCGGCATTCATCATGTTGGACAGCGGAAAGTCGATCAGGCGATAGCGGCCCAAAAACGGAACGGACGCGATGGGGCGGTCCTTGAGCAGCACGCTGCCGTAGGTCGAAGAGTAGTTAGCGGTGATATAACCGATGGCCTTGCGATTGATCATCGGATCATTCCCCCTTCCCGATAACGACGTCATTTCCAACGACGGCCGTATCCTTGGTGGTATCGACAGAGCCGAGCTTCACGCCCTCTTCGACCGTGGAGTTCTCGCCCAAAATAGCGCGGCAGATGTGCGCGCCGCTCTTAACGTGCGCACCCGGCAGCAGCACGGAGTCCTCGACCACGGCGCGCTCCTCGATGATGACATCGGTCGAAAGGATCGAGTGGCGAGCGGTGCCGTAGATCTTGCAGCCGTTTGAGACCAGGCAGTCGTCCAGGCGGCCGTCCGGGCCAATGTAGTGCGGCGGACGCGTGGTGATGTTGGACATGATGGGGAAGTGCTTGTCGAACAGATCGAACTCGGGGTTGTTGCCCAGCAGGTCCATCGAGGTCTCGTGGAAGCTGGCGATGGTGCCGACATCCTTCCAAAAGCCGTGGAACTCGTAGCTGTACAGGCGCTTGCCCTCGCCGAGCAGCTTGGGGATGATGTCCTTGCCAAAGTCGTGGCTCGAGCGCTGGTCCAGAGCGTCCTCCTTGAGTGCCTCGATCAGCACGTCGGCCGAGAAGATGTAGATGCCCATGGACGCGAGGTTCGAATCGGGCTTATCGGGCTTCTCGGTGAACTTGGTGATACGGCCGTCCTCGGGGTCGGTGGTCAGGATGCCAAAGCGGCTGGCCTCCTCCCAAGGCACGGGCATAACGCTTACCGTGAGGTCGGCGTTGTTCTCAATGTGCGTCTTGAGCATCTTGCGGTAGTCCATGCGATACAGGTGATCGCCCGAAAGAATAAGGACGTACTTGGGGTCGTTGGCCTTGATGTAGTCCAGGTTCTGCGTAATGGCGTCTGCCGTGCCCGCATACCAGGCGCCGCCGGTCTGCGTCTCATACGGCGGCAGGATCGACACGCCGCCGTCACGGCTGTCCAGATCCCACGCCTCGCCGGAGCCCACGTAGGCATGCAGCAGATAGGGGCGATACTGCGTCAGAACGCCCACCGTGTCGATGCCCGAGTTGGAGCAGTTGGAGAGCGAGAAGTCGATAATGCGGAACTTGCCACCAAAGCTAACCGCCGGCTTGGCGATCTTTTGGGTGAGTGCCCCCAATCGGCTGCCCTGTCCTCCTGCGAGGAGCATCGCGATGCATTCTTTCTTACTCATCGATTTCTCCTTCTGTCATCGATGTTCCTAAACCCATTAGCGACGGGCGCGGCGCAACGTCACGCCCGTCGAGTAATGCCGTGCTGGCATAGGGGAGCTCGCGCGCTTTACGCGTGCCAGATCTCGTCGCGGTACTCGCGAATGGTGCGGTCGCTCGAGAACCAGCCCGAGGAGGCGGTGTTGAGCAGGGCCTTGCGGTTCCAGGTCTCCTGGTCGCCATAGCTGCCGGTGAGCTTCTCCCACGCATCCACGTAGCTGCGGAAATCGGCCATGACCAGGTCGGGGTCATTGTTGTTCATGAGCTCGTTGTAGATGCTCTCGAAGTTGCCCGAAAGACCCGCAAAGGTGTTGTCCTTGAGCTCGTCCATCACGCGGCCCAGGCGCTCGCGGTCGCCGTTGAGGGTATCCCATGCAAAGTAGCTGTTGGATGCCCAGAGCTGCTCGACCTCGGGAGCGGTCAGGCCAAAGATGGCCTCGTTCTCGCGGCCGGCCAGGTCGGCGATCTCGATGTTGGCGCCGTCGAGGGTACCCAGCGTAATGGCGCCGTTCATCATGAGCTTCATGTTGGACGTGCCCGAGGCCTCCTTGCCGGCCGTGGAGATCTGCTCCGAGATCTCGGCGGCAGGGTAGATGAGCTGGGCGTTGCTCACGCGGAAGTTGGGGATAAAGCAGACCTTCATGACCTCGTTGACGCGCGGGTCGTTGTTGATGACCTCAGCCACCGAGTTGATCAGGCGGATGGTCTCCTTGGCAAAGGTGTAGCTCGAGGCAGCCTTGCCGCTAAAGATGAAGGTCGTCGGCGTCACGTGGAAGTTGGGATCGGCGATGCGACGGTTGTAGATGTCCATCACCTTCATGATGTTCATGAGCTGGCGCTTGTAGGCGTGGAAGCGCTTTACCTGAACATCGAAGACGGTATTGGGGTCGATGACCAGACCGGTCTCGGCCTTAACGTAGGCAGCCAGACGCTCCTTGTTGGCGCGCTTGGAGGCGCCTACGGCCTTCAGGAACTCGGTGTCGTCCTTAAACTCCTTGAGCTTCTCCAGCTCAAAGGCGTCCTTCAGCCAGCCATCGCCAATGGCCTCGGTCACGAGCTTGGCGTAGGTGGGGTTGGCCTCGGCAAAGAAGCGGCGGTGCGAGATGCCGTTGGTCTTGTTGTTGAACTTCTCGGGCGTAAGGGCATAGAAGTCCTTGAGCACGATGTTCTTGATGATGTCGGAGTGGATCTTGGCCACACCGTTGACGCTGTGGCTGCAGATCACGGACAGGTTGGCCATGCGAATCTCGCCGTCCCACAGAATGGCGGTCTGGCGCAGACGCTCCTGCCAGCCCTCCTGCGTAGTGTCGAACGACTCGTGCCAACGACGGCTGATCTCGTCGATGATCTGGTACACGCGGGGGAGGAGCTTGGAGAACGTGCCGATGGGCCACTTCTCCAGAGCCTCGGGAAGGATAGTATGGTTGGTGTAGCTCACGACCTGCGTCACGATATTCCAGGCGTCGTCCCACTCGAGCTTCTTTTCGTCGATGAGGATGCGCATGAGCTCGGGGCCGCACATGGCGGGGTGCGTGTCGTTGGTGTGGATGGCCACAAACTGCGGCAGCAGCTCCCAGTTCTCGCCGTGCTCCTTCTCAAAGGTGTCGAGCAGGCTGTAGATGCCGGCCGAGACAAACAGGTACTCCTGCTTCAGGCGCAGCAGTCGACCGTGCTCGCCGGCGTCGTTGGGGTAGAGGATGGCGCTGATGGCCTCGGCCTCGGCGCGCTCGGCGTCGGCCAGGGCGTAGTCGCCGCGGTTGAAGGCCTCAAGGTCAAAGTGCTCCTCGACCGGCTCGGCGGCCCAGACGCGCAGCTTGTTGACGGTCTCGCCGGCATAGCCCACAACGGGGATGTCGTAGGGGACGGCCAGGATGTCCTGCGTGTCCACCGTGCGGTAGAACGTGCGGCCGTTCTCCTCATAGCCCTCAACGTGGCCACCAAACTTAATGGTCACGGCCTTGTCCTGACGACGGACCTCCCAGGGATAGCCGTGGGTGAGCCACTCGTCGGTGGCCTCTACCTGGCTGCCGTTGACGATCTCCTGCTTAAAGAGGCCGTAGCGGTAGCGCATACCGTTGCCGTAGCCGGCAATGCCCTCGGCTGCCATGGAATCCAGGAAGCATGCGGCCAGACGGCCCAGGCCACCGTTGCCCAGCGCCGGATCGGGCTCCTGGTTCTCGATGACGGACAGGTCAAAGCCCATGTCGTCGAGCGCCTCGGCGACCATGTCGCGCACGCCAAAGTTGAGCAGGTAGTTGTCGAGCAGGCGGCCGATCAAAAACTCGATCGAGAAGTAGTACACACGCTTCTTGCCCTCGGCGGTAACACGGGCGTCACTCTTGGTGGCAACGGTGCGGGCTTTCTCGGCCACGAGCTTGGCCAGGGCGTTAAAGCGGTCCAGGTCGCTGGCGGCCTCGACGCTCTTGCCGCTGATGCTCATGACGGCATCGCGATAGAGCTCGGTAAACTCCTGCTTGTTGTCGAAGATCTTATTCATACGTTCCTTTCCCCCGGGGATGTTTCTCCCGGAACGGCTATGACTTGTATCCTACGCCCCCGCGGGGCGGGTAATTACAGTGGTAACACCTTTGTTACGCTTTCTTGGCAGGATCCTTAACGGCAGCTGCCTTGGCCTTGGAAGCAGCCTTCTTGGCCGTGGTGGACTTGGCCGAAGCCTTGGCGGCGGGCTTGGCAGCCTTCGCCTTAGCCGGAGCCTTCTTAGCAGCTGCGGCCTTGGGCTTCACCGAGGACATGCGCTTGCGCGTCGCCTTCTTGGGCTCCTCGACCACGGGCGGCTTATAGCTGCTGGGACCGCGGCGCTTAAGCACCACGCCTGCAAGGCCGGGCACCTTAATCTCGATGGAGTCCATCTGCCCGTTCCAGGGATAGGGCTCGCTCGAGCAGGTATAGGGCTCCTCGCCAGCATAGCCGCTGCCACCAAACTCGGGACGGTCGGAATCGAAGATGACCTCCCAGTCACCCTCGCGCGGCACGCCCACGCGGAAGCTTTCGTAGCTCGCAGGGTCAAAGTTGATCAGGATCACCAGGTCGTCGTCGACGTCCTCGCCCTGGCGCACAAAGCTCACGATGGACTGCTTGGAGTTGTCCGCGTCGATCCAGGTAAAGCCGTCGTCGGTGTAGCCGCGCTCGTACAGGGCGGGCTCGGCGGTGTACAGGTGGTTGAGCGCCTTGATAAACGCCTGATGATGACGGTGGGTCTCGTACTCCTCGGTCAGGAACCACTGGATGGACTCGTAGTAGCGCCACTCAATAAACTGGCCGATCTCGTTGCCCATAAAGTTGAGCTTGGCACCGGGATGCGTCATCTGGTAGAAGGCCAGCGTGCGCAGGCCGGCAAACTGGCGCCACCAGTCGCCCGGCATTCGGCCGATGAGCGAACACTTGCCGTGTACGACCTCGTCGTGGCTGAGCGGGCAGATGAAGTTCTCGGTAAAGGCGTACATAATGGAGAACGTGAGCAGGCCGTGGTTGCCGGGACGCCACGGAAAATCGGTCTGCATGTAGTGCAGGGTGTCGTTCATCCAGCCCATGTCCCACTTGTAGTGGAAGCCCAGGCCGCCGTCCTGCGGCGGATAGGTCACGAGCGGCCACGCGGTGGACTCCTCGGCCATCATCATCACGTCGGGGTAGTGTGCCTCAACGGCGCAGTTGACCTGACGGATAAATGCGCTAGCGTCCAGGTCCTCCTCGGTACCGTACTTGTTGAACTTCTTTTGGCCGGGATCGTCAATCCCAAAGTTGAGGTACAGCATGCTAGACACGCCGTCCATGCGAATGCCGTCTACATGGAAGTTCTCGAGCCAATACAGCACGTTGGAGACCAAGAAGGACCGGACCTCGCCACGGGCGAAGTCGAACTTGTGCGTGCCCCAGTTGGGGTGAATCTCGTGCTCAAACAGCATGTGGCCGTTAAAGGTGGCAAGGCCGTGGGAGTCGGCGCAAAAACCACCGGGCACCCAGTCCATGATCACGCCGATGCCCGCCTCGTGGCATGCATCGATAAAGTGCATGAGCTGCTGCGGGTTGCCGTAGCGCGACGTGGCGGCGTAGTAGCCGGTCGTCTGGTAGCCCCAGGAGCCATCGAAGGGATGCTCCATAAGCGGCATGACCTCGATGTGCGTGTAGCCCATGTCGCGCACGTAGTCCACGAGCTCCACCGACAGGTCGTCATAGGTGTAGAACTCGCCGCGCTGCGCGGGGAAGGGATCCATGGGGCCGGGGTAATTGCCGTACTCGTCGGGTTCGCCCTGCGGTGCGTCGCCGTGGCGCTTCCACGATCCAATATGCACCTCGTAGATGTTAAGGGGCTGCGACATGTGGTTATGGCCGGCGCGGCGCTTGAGCCATGCGGCGTCGTTCCACTGGTACCCATCGAGGGTCCACAGTACGCTCGCGGTACCCGGAGGGCACTCGGCCTTAAAGGCATACGGATCGGCCTTGTAGAGCTTTTCGCCCTCGTTGGTCTCGATAAGGTATTTATAGAGCTGACCCTGCTCGGCGCCAGGAATAAAGCCTTCCCAAATAGCGCTCGTATGCACGGGCACCAGTGGGTTGGCTTGCTCATCCCAGTCATTAAATTCACCAATGACATGGACGCTCTTTACGTCGGGAGCCCAAACGCAAAAACGCCAGCCGCGCGTACGGTTCTGCGTGTCGGGATGCGCGCCCATCTTTTCCCAGCTGCGCTCCCACATTCCAATGCCAAACAGGTAGACATCGTCCTTGGAGAGCTCCGGTGCGTGCGGAGCCGGTTTGCGGGTTGCGGGCTTTTTAGCCGTTGGCTTTAGCTTTGTATCGCTCACGTTTGATCCCATCATGACGCGGCAGCGTGTTGCCTTGGTGACTAGATGCGAAAGGTCCAAGGCTGCACGAATCGAAGGGACGGCGAAGTTTCTGTGATTCGTTCCACCTCGCGTGCTCGGTGGAACTTTCGGCAGAAACTACGATAACACCTGTGCGTTAGTTTTATGGACGAAAGCGGATTTGCGGGGGCGTTTAATCGGTAAGCGACATGTTTATACCACTGGCAGAATTGCCGTGGTAAAACTCTTGACAGTTTTACCAATTAGGGTTTCAAAATTGTTAGGCTTACGTTTGGTAAAACGTTTTTAGCAGGTTGTTTACCATTTGACATCGAAAGGTTCGTTTATGTCCCATACCGCCGCTCCCAAGGTTGCTTTTATTTTCGATTGCGACGGCACACTGGTTAATAGCACCCCCGTTTGGGCCTATGCCCAGCCCGAGTTATTGCACCGTCACGGGATTGACGTGACCGTGGATGACTTTGCCCAATTTGAGCACCTGTCGCTGGAGGACGAGTGCCAGGCCTACCACGACACGTGGGGCATTGGCACGAATGGCGAAGAGTTGTATCGCGAACTGAGCGATATCCTGATCGATGGGTACTCCAAGGTGCCGCCGCGCGACGGGCTCCTGGCATTTTTGAAGCAGGCGCAGGAGGCCGGTATTGCCATGTGCGTTGCCACGTCCACGCCGGCCGAGCTGGTGCAGTCCGCGCTCGCTGGTGCCGGTCTCGATGCTTACATGGAATTTGTTACCACGACGGGTGAGGCAGGACGCTCCAAACAGTTCCCCGATGTGTACGAGCTGGCGCTGCGCCGCCTGGAGGAGCGTCATGGGCACAAGTTTGAGTGCGCATGGGTGTTTGAGGACGCCGTCTTTGGCCTTAAGAGCTCTGGGACCGCCGGTTTTAAGCGCGTGGGTATTTATGACCCGCACGGCCGCATGAAGCGCGACGACGTGCGCGTCAACTGCGATATCTTTATCGACAGCTATGAGGAGCTTGACCTGGCCCGCGTGCTTTCGTTCGAGGGATAGGCGAGGGCTGTGGCTTGCAAGGTATTAGTGGTCTGCGGCTCGCCCGTGGTGGCAAGCGCGGATCTGTTGCGTAGGCTAGCGGGGGAGTGCGACTACGTTGTCGCCGTGGACCGCGGACTCGACGCATTGCTGGGCGCGGGACTGGGATGCGATGTATATGTGGGGGATGCTGACACGGTAAGTGACGCGGGCCGCGCGCTGGTCGATGCCGTCACCAACTTTGAAGTTGAGCGCCACGACCCGTACAAGGACTACACCGATCTGGCGTTGGCGCTCGATTCCGTCCGCCGTCGCTGGCCGGGTGCCGAAGTGGTTGCGACCTGCGCAACGGGCGGCCGTCCGGACATGGCGCTTTCCGTACTGGGCCTGCTCGCGGGCTACGAGGATGCCCCTGTCTGGATTGTCGAGGACAAGGTTGTCGCCCGCATCCTTCACACAGGCGAGTCGTGGGCCATCGAAGGCGCTGAAGGCAAGACGTTCTCCATCATCGCCATAGCCCCCAACACCGAGGTAAGCGAACACGGGCTAGAGTGGGAGCTAGACCACAGCCCCTTGGGCCTGTTGGCCGACACGGGCATCAGCAACGTCGTCAGGTCAACAGCCACAATCCAAGTCCACACCGGCACCGCCATCGCTTACCTATATCAATAGGCATTTAGAATCTGACCCAAAAAAATCCTTGCACGCCGCGCCAACTTCCCCTATAGTATCTCCTCGTCACGGGGGCGTAGCTCAGCTGGGAGAGCGCTTGACTGGCAGTCAAGAGGTCAGGGGTTCGATCCCCCTCGTCTCCACCATCGTGAATGCAAAGGCCTTCGGAATTCCGAAGGCCTTTTTTCATGCCAATACACCTCGCGCCATAAACCCAATCCACACCAACAAAAAGTTGCACAATTTATTTCCCATCTCTGTACATAGTTTGTTAGCCAAACGCGATTATCAGTGTAGATCGTCGTTCCATTTGGGCTTCAGGAACGCCTCTAATCTCCGTTGGCGTCCCAATAACCTGCATTAACGTGAACAACATCCCAAAACAGCCCCCTTAAGCACGTCAAATGAACGATATGTTGTCCACCATAAGCCAAATCAGTTTCGCTACCAGCTTGTGCTAGGATACCTAACGTTACATGAGTTCAACTGTGCTCGCGGCTCCAACAAGTTACAAAGCGCAGGGTCGATCAGCATCCGGCCGTAACGGCGGTGCCAGAAACACCACGAGCTCCAATAAAGAAGTCATGCGACGTTATTTATTTGTATTGAGTTAATTTCTTAGTGCAAATTATTAATAGATTGCATGCCAAAACGTAGCAGTCCTACAGCTGTTTGCGTGCGGTCCAGTTTTGTACCCGCTTGACTGGTTCGCACGCAGCCAGCTGGGGACGCGGTCATTTTGCGATACACGTCCGCGTCTCTAGCAACTGCACTCATACATACCGTTCACGGTTGGGCAGAGCCACGTGCTTGTCTAACTGGGCTCAGGGTTTGAATATGGAGCGCCTTCGCGCACAAGCGCCCTGGCGAAGCCATACCCAAACCTCGTGAGCCACACGTAAGACAGAAAGGGGGTGGTGCTCGTGTGGTATGTGATTCAGGTCATTAACGGTCGCGAAGACGTAATGCGCGAGCGCATCGAGCGCGTGGTGCCAGTGGGCGCCATGCAAGAGCTCTTTTATCCCCAATTTCAAACCGAGATCAAGGTACACGGCGAATGGGTCAATACGACCAAGTCGCTCTTTCCCGGTTATCTTATCTGCGATACGGCAGATCCCCGAACCGTGCAACAGTATCTGCTGCGCATGGACGACTTTGCCCGGGTGCTTGCCCAGGACGGTCAGTTTGTGCCGCTGGCAAAAGAAGAGGTCCAGCTTATTGGCGGCTTTACGCATAGGGGAGACCGCGTTGTGCCCATGAGCGAGGCCCTAAAAGACGGTGACAAGGTCGTAGTGACGGCAGGTCCGCTGCTGGGCCACGAAGGCCTTATCAAAACCATTAACAAACGCAAGAGTACTGCTTATTTGGAGCTCGATCTGTGCGGCCGACGCGTGACTACCCGCGTTGGCCTTGCCGTGCTTTCAGCCGAGCAGCGCGTAATGCGAAACCTTAAAAAAGCGATCGCCTAAGTGCGGGCGGTCGCCACACAGTGTAGGGAGGATCCCCGAGCTGGGGACGTAGTGTTGGAAGAGAACGTGTCGGATAAAACTCAATATGCAACGGATGCGCCCGTGGGGGCCGCACTGATTGCTCAGGCCATGGACCGGCGTGAGGGCGCCGGCCGCTACAGGGCTATGCAATCCATCATGGACTGGGACCGCTCGCGCCTGGCCTACAGGGCCGTCAAGCGCACGTTTGACATTGTGTTCAGCGGTGTCGTGCTCGTCCTCATCGCGATCCCCGGCCTTGTGCTCGCGGCGCTCATCCGCCTGGAGAGCGAGGGCAACCCCTTCTACAGCCAGATCCGCGTGGGCCAGACCCACCGCGATGGCAGCCTGTCCACCTTCCGCATGTGGAAGTTCCGCTCCATGTACAAGGACGCCGACGAGCGCCTGGCAGATCTCAAGGAGCGGAACGAGATCGCCGGCGCCATGTTCAAGATGAGGGAGGACCCCCGCGTCACCAAGATCGGCAGGTTCATCCGCAAGCACTCCATCGACGAGTTCCCGCAGTTCCTGAACGTGTTCCTGGGCCAGATGTCCGTCGTCGGCCCGCGCCCGCCGCTGCCGAACGAGGTGGCTCAGTACACCGAGTACGACCTGCAGAGGCTAGCAGTGAAACCAGGTATTACGGGGCTCTGGCAGGTTACGGAGCGCAACTCCACCGGTTTCGACGGCATGGTCCGCCGGGACCTCGAATACATAGCCAAGCGCGGAATCGTCATGGACCTCAAGATCGTCCTCCTAACGGTTCTGGAGGTCTTTAACGGGAGCGATGCGTACTAATGCAGCATGTTTTCATCATCGGATCCAAGGGAATTCCGGCAAACTACGGCGGCTACGAGACGTTCGTGGAGAAACTGACCGAGAATCAGGTATTGCCCGACATCAAGTACCACGTGGCGTGCGCTGTGGACTCCGCCGAGGAGGTCGGCGAGTTCGAGCACAACGGAGCGCATTGCTTCAAGGTACTACGCAGGCCCGTCGGAGCCGCTAGGGCGATCTTCTACGACATAGACGCCCTCAAGTGGTGCACCGCCTATATCGAGAATAACCGTGTCGAGCACCCCATCGTCTACGTGCTGGCCTGTCGCATCGGACCGTTTTTCGGAAAGTACGTAAAGAGGATCCACGCCCTTGGTGGCAAGGTCTTCGTGAACCCCGACGGCCACGAGTGGAAGCGCGCCAAGTGGAGCGCGCCCGTCCGCAGGTACTGGAAAGTCTCGGAGCGCGGGATGGTCAAGCACGCCGACCTGATGGTGTGCGACTCCAAGAACATCGAGAAGTACATTCGAGGGGAGTATGCCGACCTGCACCCCGAGACGACCTTCATCGCCTACGGGGCCGACATCAAGCGCTCAGCGCTCGCGGACGACGACCCCAAGTTCACTGGATGGCTCTCCGAGAAGGGCCTCGAGCCCTTCGGCTACTACCTGGTCGTGGGACGCTTCGTGCCTGAGAACAACTACGAGACCATGATCCGGGAGTTCATGGCTTCCGACTCCAAGCGGGATTTCGCGCTCGTGACGGGGGTGGACGGCTCCTTCCTCGCGGAGCTCGAGCGGAAGACGCACTTCAAGTCCGACCCACGCATCAAGTTCGTCGGGACCGTCTACGACCAGGAGCTCCTGAAGAAGATCCGTGAGCAGGCTTACGGCTACTTCCACGGCCATGAGGTCGGGGGTACCAATCCGAGCCTCCTGGAGGCGCTGGCGTCCACGCGCCTCAACCTCCTTCTCGACGTCGGTTTCAACCGCGAGGTCGCTGAGGATTCGGCCCTGTATTGGGGCAAAGAATCCGGAGACTTGGCTGAACTTATCAATAGCGCCGACGTGATGGATTGGAAGTCGATTGAGGAGCTCGATACGGCATCGACCTCCGTTATCCGCGACCGGTATTCGTGGCGGTCCATCACTGACAGCTACGAAGACCTTTTCCTCGGAAGGAGATAACCAGTGAAAGGCATCATCCTCGCCGGCGGGTCCGGCACCCGCCTGTACCCGCTCACGCTCGTGACCTCCAAGCAGCTGCTGCCGGTCTACGACAAGCCCATGATCTACTACCCGCTGTCCACCCTCATGCTGGCGGGCATCCGGGACATCCTGGTCATCTCCACGCCGACGGACCTCCCCAACTTCGAGCGCCTTCTCGGGGACGGCTCTCGCTACGGCGTGAACCTCTCCTACGCCGAGCAGCCCTCGCCGGACGGCCTGGCGCAGGCC
>ERZ827108.1240-NODE-1240-length-35416-cov-7.300501_pt1 | contig 35416 bp, 28 predicted proteins | sample MGYA00519921_ERZ827108 | MGnify/ENA primary metagenome ERZ827108 (study PRJEB31778, sample SAMEA3449258) | human gut metagenome | biome: human gut; feature: human-associated habitat; material: faeces | place: United Kingdom | collected 2010/2012 ...
CGCGACGACTCATTTATAATAACAGATAAAAATAAATATGTCAACAGTTTTTTGATATTTTTTTAATTTTATTTATTTTTTTAATTTTTGGAACTGTTTTAATTGTTTTAACATTAAAAGACAGTACCCTTACAGGTACTGTCTCTCAAACATTTCCGCCTTCATCGGCTTTCCAAAATAGAATCCCTGGATCAGCTGAACCTTTGAGCCCATCAGCGCATCTAACTGCTCTTTTGTCTCCACGCCCTCCACACAGACATTCACATGGATCGCTGTTGCAAGTTCTCCGACCATTTTTACAAATGCATTGGAGAAATCATCTTTTCCGATATCAATGATAAAGCAGCGGTCGATTTTTATGACATCGATCGGCATCTCCCTGATATGGTTTAAAGATGAATATCCCGTACCGAAATCATCGAGAGCAACACGCACACCAAGATGCCTGATATCCGCAAGGATCCGTTTCATGCGGCTCATATCGTTGACTGCAAGACTTTCCGTCACTTCCAGAGTCAGATTCTGTGGGGTGATCCTCGTCTCCTCGATCACATGCGCAATCCGCTCCACAATATCGTTCTGTAAAAGCTGTACGACAGACAGATTGACATTCACCTTATACTCCGGGTGTCCCATATCATTCCAGTATTTGCAGTGGATACATGCCTCCCGCAGGACGAATTCTCCGATCGGATTGATCAGGCCTAAATACTCTGCAAGCGGAATGAAATCTGCCGGCGGGATCAGACCGAGTTCGCCGGAATTCCAGCGGATCAGTGCCTCCGCACCGGCACATGGATTTCCCTCTTTTGTAATATTTACAATCGGCTGGAAATATACCTCAAATTCACTGAAAGCATTTCGTGTGGCATTGCGCATGTTTTTTTCAAGGTCAAGCCGTTTGTAAGAGGTGGACTCCACGTTGTCATCATAAAACTCGATACGGTTCTTTCCTGCACATTTTGCAGAATAAAGTGCAATATCGGCTTTCTTGATCAATTCTTCCACCGTATCCCCGTCTGCCGGGAAGCGAACGACTCCCATACTCATCGTACAGTAATAATCCGTCCCTTTTAGCATCCACGGTTTCGTGAACAGCGCCTTGATCTCATCTAAGATCTGCTGGAGCATCGCCATATGATGATGCGCCAATATGATAATGAACTCATCACCACCCATACGGTAACAGTTATTCTCCACACCGGGAATTCTCTGCAGACTGCCGGAAATATTCTTAAGCAGCACATCTCCATACTGATGACCGAGTCCGTCATTGATATGTTTAAAATCATCCAGATCGATGTAAAGCAGCGCTCCCTCACCGCCAAACTCCTTCGTCTGACGGATATAACGCTCTAAATCCTGTTCACAGCGCATCCGGTTATACAATCCGGTCAGGAAATCATTGTTTGCCTGACGCTCAATCTTCTGCTGATACAGCTTTTTGTCTGTCACATCATAAATGGTACACAAAAGGACCTTTCTTCCATCCACCCAGTTAATCCTTGTACTGTGCAGATCAAACCAGCGGTTTTCTTCTTTCGAATAAACCTCCCTGAAATACAGGCTGTCCTCCGATTGCGCTCCCTGTCTTAAACATTCCTCAATACCTGCACTTCGCACATCTTCCCCAAATGCTTTACGAAAGTGCTGGTTTGTATACAGGATCGTATTTTCCTGTGTATCCATCACATAGATCCCACATCCCACATTTTCAAGGATTGCTTCTAACGATGCATACGAACTGGCAAGTGAATTTTTTGCAATGCGTTTTACCAGAATCGTCTGTATGATTCTTCGGACATCATTGACAAACTTGATTTCTCCGCCGTCCCAGATGCGCTCTTTTTCATCCTCGCAAAAGCAGACGTACATTCCCGTTTTCCCGCTGACGTCGATTGGAAGGAATAACCCGGCTTTCATCTTCTGTACTTCAAACATTCTGCGGAACGCTTCCGGCATCATTGAATCTGCCGAAATCATATATGGTTTTCCATTAAAAAATGGCAGTTCTTCTTTTGAAATGTTCTGTGATGCCTCCATCCGTGATTCTCTTCCCGCAGAACAATACTCGCTGATCATGTTGACCGTCGTGCCGTCTATATTTTCCCGGAATAAAACAGCCGCTGAAATTCCAAGATACTCACATGCTTCTTTTAAGATATCATGAACAATCTTATCAAAACCCTCCTCCGACTCGAGCATACGGACGATTGCCGTCATCGCCTCATTGCGTTTTAATTCCGTCTCCATCTGTATTTCCGACTCCCGGCTCTTTAAAAATGCCTCCTGCGCCAAAAGTTCTTCTAATTTGACGGCAAACATCTGCTTTGACAGCGTCTCTAAAAACTCGATCGACTTATAATAGCGTTCCGGTGTTGTCCGCATAATATAATCCGGCACATCGCAGCCGGCATCTTCCATAACGCCGGTCACGATCCAGATCGCAGACACCTCTCCACTTACCTTTACTGCCACTCCACACATCCGGATCCCGTCTGCCCCACAATCCTCTTCGATCACACTTTCGATCCTGCTGTTTAACAGCCTCTCTAACAGTCCGATATGTCTGTCCATGTCGATCACACTGCCCAGATACTCAAGTTCTTCCTTTGAACCATATGTCTTCGTTACTTCCGTGCGATTTTTGTCAAGACATCTTAAATACAGGTTATTTGCGTCGCAAAACCGATCCTGCAGATTCTGCATCAGTGTTGCATCCAAAAGTATCTGTTCTGATTTCAAAGCATCCTCTTCCTTCTTCCTGCTCAAAAATGCCATTTCCCTCTACCCCTTTATTCCAACGATATACAGACTAAAATGACGCTTTTCCGAAATCACAAATTCCTGTATCAGCCTGTATTCTGAATGTAAACGAAGATGTTTCTTTACCATGCCTTCTTCATTCGAATAAAAAATCATTACTCCACCCGGTGTTAAGATTTCTTTTGATTTTTCGAAAAAGGAAGCATAAAGTGCATCCATCTCACCGCGCGACTGTCTGCCCCTCACCGGCATATTGGTAATAATCTCATCAAACAGATAATCGTGTTTAAAATCAAAATAATCTCTATGGATAAAATTGATCTTTTCCCCTGCCAAAGAAGCGTTCTCCCTTGCGCCTTCGATTGCCGGTCCAAAAATATCGATTCCGTACTTTTCTCTTGCCGGTTGTGCAATGTCCCTCTCAATAAGCATCGTGCCGACTCCGCAAAACGGATCTAAAATCTGTGCGTTCTCTTTCAGATAGGGTTTTGCCAGCGATACAAGCATCGCTGCAAGTGACGGATGGATAGATGCCGCCACCACATTTTTCCGGTAGGAAAAACGTCGCATCGGAATGGTATACAATTTTAAAAATGGTGCAAAACTTCCATCTTTTTTCTTTATCAGACGAATCTCTGTCTCATAATCACCGGTCGAATTGATCAGCCATCTCGCCGACACACGCTCTAACTGTATCGCGAACTTTTTCGCAAAAGAAGCTCTTTTGTCATTCTCCATATCAGCCCGGATCTCCACGCGGAACCGAAACGGCGTACCCTGCTTATGACACTCCTTTAAGAAATCCCCAATACCGCTCTGCCACACCTCATCCGCCAGCACTTCTGCCTGTTCTGCTTCCTGTTTTAAACGAATTGGAAACAATAGTTCACGGTAAGTTCTAAGGTTCGCCATAGCGCGTACATCCTTTGTATACACTGCCACTCCAAGCGGATGTTTCGCCGTTTTTCTCCGGATATCCGCCGGAAGTACCCCGATTTCCTTTAATGTCACATCCGTACGCGCATGTCCCGTCAGCAGCAGCATCTCATGCGGGTTTTTAAATCCCGTAAAAGTGTGGTCTGTGCTTTCTTCTGCCTTTTCCAACAGTCTGCCAAGTGCGCGGACTTCCTCATCAATATGCTTTTTTTCTTCTGCTGCCGGGGTATAAGAAAGAAGTTCTTCCATTCTCGTTTTGAACCGTTCCTGATATGCCGTAATGTCAAGATAAGCAAGTGCCTTTAAATACGTGCTTTTTACAAAAAGAGTCTGCTCCCTTTCATATGCCGTAACAAGTGCATCTGCAGCCCCCATCCATTCCAGTTCCCCAAGGATCATCGCCACATTTTTGCGCACCTTTGGATCTTCTTCCTCTAATAATTCTAACAGCAATCCGCCATCCCCGATCATCGATACAAATTGCTCTTTTGCCGCCTCATCTTTGATCTGGGCACGCAGCCCAACAAGGTTTTCGCGGAGGTTTTCTCTTTTTTGTAATGCTTCGTAATATTTCTCTATCATACTGCTTCCTTCGACATAATTGATACACCCATTTTACTGTATTTCCTCTGTTTTTGCAATACCGTTGGTCTCTATGTAATCGACAAGATCCGACTTAAACTGCTCCCATGCAGCCTCATTTTCCACATAATATTTCGGACATGCCTTTCCTGTTACATCATAATGTCTGATCACATCATCCGTAGTCAGATCATAACGTCCCATCAGCCATGTTACCAGATGAACCAGCGATCCATAAGTCGCATCCGTAAATTTTCCCGTATCATCCGGAATACAGCACTCTATGGAAATCGTATCGGCATTTCTCTCATTCGAAGCATATGCAATTTCATTGCATGGAATGCATTGGATGATCTCCCCACTGATTCCGATGACAAAATGGCTGCTTGCATGTGTCTCCCCGGATTGTGCCAGTCCTTCAAAATAATCCCGGTTCTGCTGTGCCGTTGTTCCCGGATTTGCCGTATAATGCACGACGATCCCGTTTACTTTTTCCAGTGCCGTTCCCGGTCTTGAATATTCATTGTAGTCTAAAAGCTCCACAGAAAAATCCGGGCGGTCTGCAATATATTTCGTTTCCTCTGCCACGATCTCTTCCTGCGCCTGTGCCGTCCTGTGGGACAGACGCCATCCCCCATACAAAATAACGCCCACAAATACAGCTCCTGTCAGAACCATCACACTGCGCGCAAACATCTGCTGCCTTTTCCGCTTTTTCTGTCTTCTTCTTCTCGCTTCGTTTTTCCTCTTTTCCGCTTCACGTCTGCGGACTGCTTCTCCCTGTTCCATATTCTCCCCTTTTCCCAGGTCAGAAATATTTTGTATAATTTTTTTATTTTACCTGTTCCTTATGAAAAAAAATGTTCATTTTTTATTTCTTAAGTAATATTATACAATTTCATTCTGTAAAAATCAGTAAAAATACCCACTTGTTGTTTTTCTGTTTTTGTGAATTTTTCATTCACTCATTCCATTTTTGTATATATTGTACAATCTTTCATATTATTTTTTGTTGTTTTTCCCGATGCATTGTGCTATATTATAGAAAACAAATAAGGAGGTGTATTGTATGACATATGCAATCGATCCGGCAATGTCTTTTTGCGAAGTTATTTCTTTCTATGAGAAATATATCGACGAGACAAAAGCCGCTGGAAAAAAACCTGTATCTTTCCTGCATTTTCTCACAGGCAGATACTAAAAGCCGGTTGATCAGGCCGTCAGCTTATGAAAGCTGTCAGGTGCCCTGTCACCCGGCTTATTTTTTACATAATCTGTGCAAGCAGACCTTTTACGGAAAATACATCTTCAAACAAAAATGATTCCCCTAACATTTCAATATTTTCTTCCGAATGTTCCACTTCTTTTGCGTAAACTTTCGTTGTTTCTATGCGATCCTGTAAATCAAATTTCTGTCCGTTTTTCATCCAGACCATAACATCCATATCACGCACCATCAAAAATGAGGCAACTGCAAACTGAGCTTTTTCAAGCAGATTATTATCGTAGAATGCCCTCATAAAATAGCGGAAAGTATAATATACCATCAGATGTTCATACTGATATTCATTTTCCATCTGCGCTTCCATGAAAGCACGATGTGTCTTTTCATAATTTTCTTCATGATAAAAATCTTTCAGCTCTTCTTCCATCCCAGACCATGCATCACCGATGGATTCAAGCTCCTCGTATTGGGACAGCCGCTGTAGAAATGCCTCATACAGGCTGATTTTTTCCGGTTCCTCCTCTTTGGGTACTGTCTCAAATAATTGTTTCTGCATCTGACAGCAGTAATTCAGATACACCGCGATACGCTCTGCAATCGGGCGGCTGCGATCCTGAAGCAGTCCGATTGCATGCGACCTTACTGATTCGAGTTTTTCTGCAAGCTCATCATCGCCATCTTCCCACTCATATTCATCATAGTCCTCCGAGAGAATCTGCTCATCAAATCCGATCTGTTCTGTATCTGAAAAGACAATTCTTCCAACCTCTCCACAGGATAGACATAAAACTTTTTCTCTTGTTTTCGGATACTCCGTTGTAAACCTCGGATACTCTGTGCATACTTCTGAAAGCGAATCCTCCCCTAAAGTCAGACACACCTCACAGAGTCCTTTCTCATTCAGAAGCGGGCACCATCCCTCTTCATTCAATACAAAACTTCCATCCTCGCTGATCGACGCACGAATTTTTTCTGCCATCGGTCCTTTCAGATCTTTATAATAATCCAGGGTATCTTCGTCAATATCAATTTCCCATCCTCTGCAGCAATTATCCGGACATTTGTCCGCAATACACCGAAAATTCTTATAATATGAAGGCACTCTAAAAACCATTTTTCTTTTTGTTCCTCTCTATGTATTTATCAATCTTCCCTGAAATGACTACTTAACATATACCCAATGCACCAGACTCCGCCTGCCAGCGAAAGATATATAAATCCCTCGATCAGGGCCGCCACCAGTCGTCCCAAAGACATACTTCCCGCCATCTGTGCAAGGATCAGTCCTCTCACCGGACCGGTCAGGATCTTATAGCCACCTACATAACACCAGCCTAATACACCTAATGCATAACTAAAAGCCGCAGCAATCATTCTCCATGAAAACTTCATTTTACTCTCCATTTCTAGCCCGTTCCTCAGGGCATCTCAAGTTTGTGCGCAAGCACAAATCTTGTGTGTGAAAAATCTTATTTTTCACACTACTCTCCATTTCATTTTCTTTATTCCATCAGTAATACGATTTCCTGGTTCTTTCGCGTTTCGGGTACATCAATGATTCTCTGGTTCGAAGATCCTCTGAAATTCAGGGAAATATCCTTTTTTTCTAAAATAAAAGGTCCATCCACCATAACATCGATCATTGACAGGAAGGGCTCTGACGCCTCACAATACACCTTTCCTCCCGGAAGGAAATCCTCATACAGATATCCACTGTATGCCCAGATATTTTTATCCGGCAATTCTTTTTTTATTCTCTGTAACAGAGGAAGCAGTCCCTGCTGATTCTCCGGCTCACCCGGATCTCCGCCAAGCAGCGTCAGCCCTGCAATATAGGACGGCGCTAACGCCTGCATGATCTCATCCTCCGTCGTTTTTGTAAAAGGCTTACCATAAGAAAAATCCCATGTTTCCTCATTAAAACACTCTTTGCAGTGATGTCTGCATCCGGACACAAACAAAGACACCCTCACGCCCGTGCCATTCTCAATAGAACAGGGTTTGATCTGCGCATAGTTCATCTTTTATTCCTCCTTTTTCCGGGATCTGCAGGATTCCCGGATCACTAACTCCGGCTTTACAAGGATCTGTCTTTCTGACTCCGGGATGTTTCCCTCTTTCAGCAGTCCAAGAAGAAGTTCTGCAGCCATTTCACCTAATTTTTCCTGCGGATGCGCCACCGTGGTAAGCGGCACTTTTCCACTTGACGCAAGATAGGAATCATCATATCCTGTCACTGAAACATCATCCGGCACTTTAAGTCCTTCATCCTCTAATGCCCGGATGACCTCTAGTGCAATCTGGTCATTATACGATACCACACTGTCAAAGAAATGCTCACATCTCATCTTAGCCATATGACACATCTGTTCATATGGATGCGTTTTCCGGTCTTCCGTATAAAACCATACCACTTTATCCGGGTCATACGCAATCCCTGCTTCCTGTAAAGCCTGCACATACCCTTTGTGCCGCTGCTGTCCCTGCGTATCATCCGCTTTAAATATCCCTATGATGTGATGGTGCCCCAGTGAGATCAGATATCTTGTAACCAGATATCCTCCAAGGCAGTCATCTAAAAGGATATGGGGCTTTTCTGCAAGCTGCGCATAACTGCCCTGAATAAATACATATGGAATCCGATATTCATCCAGCGTCTGGTATAAATTAATATGTTTGCAGAAGATCTGACTTTTGCTTGGTTCTATGATCAGCCCATCAATTCCCTTCTGCAATAATTCTTCTAAACATTTTGCTTCCATATTTCTGGAATTTCTTGTATTCTTTAAAAGAATACTATATCCATTTTCCGTAAGGACTTTATCAATTCCCTGGATCACTCTCGGGAAAATATAATCAGACAGATATGTCGTGACCACTGCTATATTTTTTGTTTCACCCGTGCGTCTCGCCATCTCCGAACAAAACGTTCCACGTCCATGTTCCGCATAAATATATCCCTCGTTCTGAAGAATCTGCAGAGCTTTCCGTACAGTCTGTCTGCTTACCTGATATGTCCCGGAAAGTTCATTTTCCGATGGCAGTTTTTCTCCCGGCTTTATTTTTCCTGAAACGATCTGTTTTCTTAAGTCCTCCATCAGATCATAATATTTTAACTTTTTATCCATATATCTGCTCCCGGATTCCGGTTTTATATCTCATTCCCCACTGCCTGCTTTGCTAACATATCTGCTTCCTCATTGCCATCGATACCGGAATGTCCTTTTACCTTTACAAAACGGATCACAATCACATTTCTCACCGATGCCACATAATCACGGTATGCTGCTGTCCCTTTTTTATTGCACTTCCACGCACCGGTTGCCCACATTTCGATTCCCATGTAATCATAATAAATCGTTACTTCCGGCAATCCTAATTCGACCGCTTTTCTGATCGCAGCCATACTGCCGCAGATTTCCCCTGCGACATTGCGCATCGCTGCCATCTCTGCATCCTTATCACTCCCCTGCAGCACTTCTTTTATGCCATCATGAATCAGAAAGCCACCATATCCGTAGACATGCGTTGCCACATTGTAAGAACCATCCACAAACGCATAGACAGACGGCATTGCCCCATCTTCCTGCTGCATTGTTTTCTTCATTGCATTTTGCATCTTTGGCGCAGCATCTGCTCCGGTATATGTCGCAGCTTTGGCAAAAGCCACTGCTTCTTCTCTTGTTTTAAAACTCTTATATACTGCTCCAGGAAAGCCGTCCACCATCGCTTTACATTCTGCCCAGCTCTGGTACACTCCCGGTTTTCTTCCTTTTTTTACTGCATAATATTTTCCTGGCATCTTTTCCTCTCTCTGACATTCCACTTTTTATTACTGCACTGTTTTTATAAAAATACTTCCACACTAATCCCAATGACGCAATTCATAATATAAAATGCCATACAGTTCCCTCACATAATAGGTGGGAAAATATACAAAAAATGTATGTGCCGGGGTACTGTAACTTTTCATTCCCAGCCTGGCTGCCATCTGATTCGCCCGATATTCATGAAATTCACTGGTAACCAGTGTCACAGTCATATCAAGTCCACGGTCTTTTAAAATTTCTCCGGTATATTTTAAATTTTCTTCCGTCGTTGTAGATCGTTCTTCTAAAATCAGACGATTTTCACTGATTCCCCGTTTTGTCAGCACTTCATACATGCACTGTGCTTCCGTGATATCTTCACCCGGTCCTCTGCCACCGGACAAAATACATACTGCATCTTTATTTACACTCAGATAATCATATGCAGCATCAATACGTTCCTCTAATATTCTGCTTGGTTTTGTACCTTTTACACTGCATCCTAAAACAACAGCTGTCGTATTTTGCGGCGGAGTGTGTAATGCTGAGTGGATCATCAGAAATGTCTCTGCCAACACTGTCATGATCATTATAAGTACAAGGACAAGCAGGAAAACACATATCCAGTGTGTTTTCCTGCCATTCCACAATATCAAAGCTCTCCTGTTCATACGCCCGAAAAAAATTCCATAACATAACAGGAATAACGAGATCAGAATCCCGGTCGCCGTTCCTATATTAAAAATTCCTTTGCATAACAGCGGCGCGAAGAACCAGAATAATAAAATGCCTCCGACCGCTATAATGACCATCTGTACACCGCGCATGAATTTCCTTTCTACATAAGCTCAAGTTTACAGTTTGCACGCATTTTCAACGGACATTCATAAACATTTTCATTTTTTTCTTTTGCAATGTAGGAAAGCGGACATTTTCTGCAGTCTCCCTTTGTAAAATCGCCTGCCACCTCAAATTTCAACACTGCTGTCATCGTCCCCTTTTTTTGGTTTTCCTTGCGGATATGATCCCAGGCAAGCACCTGTCCGCATCCCGGACATTTATCAGTTCCTACTGTAACTGCCCTCTTACAGGTCGGACAGCCATAGTATGGTTTACCGCTCTGATCCAGTATCTCTACCACATCTGATGGAAACTGTTTGATCAGCTGTTCTCTTATATCGTCCTGCATATTTATTTCCTCCTTTATCCCAATGCGACATCTAATATCATCATGATCAGAAAACCTGCCGCAAATCCAATCGTATTAATATTGGAATGTTCTCCTTCTGATGCTTCCGGAAGAAGCTCTTCCACGACCACATAGATCATTGCCCCTGCTGCAAATGCAAGCAGATATGGCAGCATATGTGTGATGATTCCGGCTAAAATAATCGTAATTCCCGCCGCGATCGGTTCTACCACACCGGATGCCACGCCATACCAGAAGGCTTTTTTTGTACTGCCGCCTTCACTTTTCAGCGGAAGCGATATAATTGCACCTTCCGGAAAATTCTGAATTGCAATTCCTATGGACAATGAAAATGCTCCCGCCAGTGTAATTCCGTTGTTTCCTGACAAAAGTCCGGCGAACACAACACCGACTGCCATTCCCTCCGGTATATTATGAAGAGTAACAGCCAGTACCAGCATGGTTGTTTTTTTTAGGTGACTTGGCAATCCTTCCGGTTTGTCTTCATTCATATGAAGATGCGGAATGATTTTGTCCATCAGCAGTAAAAACAGGATTCCAAATATAAATCCGATTGCTGCCGGTAAAAATGCAAATTTTCCCATTCCCTCTGACATGTCGATGGATGGTATCAGCAGCGACCACACAGATGCCGCCACCATAACGCCGGATGCAAAACCAAGCAGTGCTTTCTGTACCAGACGGTTCAACCCGTTTTTCATAAAGAAAACACATGCTGCCCCCAGCGAAGTTCCCAGAAACGGGACCAGTAACCCGATAACTAAATTCAATGTTTCCTCCTATCTATTTAACTTGGCATCCGCCTTATTCTGAAATTTTTCCGCCTGTACAATAAAACGCTCATGCGTTCCTTCTCCGACTTTTCCGGTCTCATCCTCTACTTCTACGGAAAATACAAGACGTCTTTTATCCACTTCCACTAAAGTGGTATTGCAGGTCACCTTCATTCCCACCGGTGATGCGGCAAGATGTTTTACATTAAGGCTCGTTCCCACAGTCACACATCCTTCTTCAAGTTCATCTGCAACACTCTTCCATGCGGTCTCCTCGATCAGGGCGATCATTGCCGGTGTCGCGAATACTGCTAACGTACCGCTTTTCATCACTGCTGCTGTATTTTCTTTCTCTACTATAATGGTATGCTGTCCTTTGATTCCTGCTTCTAACATTTTATCCTCCAAAGTTAAATTTTTATTTTAGTGATTTAGTACCATTACAGTTTATCATAAAAAGAACCGCACATCAATGTTGATATACGGTTCTTTTTCGCAATATGAATTTTATAAATGAAGCACTCTCTCTTTAATTTCCTGTGTTCTGCCCTGATTCCAGAACTGTGTTCCAATGTAGCCGCAGGTTCTGCGCGCCACGCTCATCTTGTTCTGGTCACGGTTACCGCAGTTCGGGCACTCCCAGACAAGTTTGCCGTCCTTGTCATTGACGATCTTGATCTCTCCGGAATAACCGCATTCCATACAGTAATCGCTCTTGGTATTCAGCTCTGCGTACATAATATTGTCATAAATATACTGCATCACTGCAAGTACAGCGTCAAGATTATTCTGCATATTCGGCACTTCCACATAGCTGATCGCACCTCCCGGAGAAAGCTCCTGGAACTGTGACTCAAACTTCAACTTATCGAATGCACTGATTTCCTCTGTCACATGGACATGATAGCTGTTTGTGATGTAGTTCTTATCCGTCACTCCCGGAATAATGCCAAAACGCTTCTGAAGACATTTCGCGAACTTATAAGTCGTTGATTCCAGTGGTGTTCCGTACAGGCTGAAATCGATATTGTGTTTTTCTTTCCATTCCGTGCATGCATCATTTAAACGGCGCATTACTTTTAATGCAAACTCTGTTCCTTCCGGCTCGGTGTGGGAAACCCCCTTCATGTATCTGGTACACTCACAAAGTCCGGCATAGCCAAGAGAAATCGTGGAATAACCGTCATATAAAAGTTTATCGATCGTCTCACCTTTTTTCAGACGTGCCAGTGCACCGTTCTGCCAGAGAATCGGTGCCACATCAGAAGGTGTACCGAGCAGTCTCTTATGACGGATAATCAGAGCCCTGTAACAAAGATCTAACCTTTCATCCAAAAGTTCCCAGAATTTATCCATATCTTTTCCGGAAGAGCATGCGACATCCACGAGATTTAAAGTGACAACTCCCTGGTTAAATCTGCCGTAATACTTCTTACCCGGAACGTAATTTTTTGCATTTGCATAATTTTCTTTTGTGCGGTCAACAGTCAGGAAAGATCTGCATCCCATACAGGTATAACAGTTGCCGTCTTTTAACTTTTTCATGATCTTCTCTGAAATATAGTCCGGAACCATTCTCTTTGCCGTACATTCCGCTGCAAGTTTTGTCAGATACCAGTATTTGGTACCCTCACGGATATTATCTGCCTCTAACACATAGATCAGTTTCGGGAATGCAGGTGTAATGTATACGCCCTGCTCATTCTTTACACCAAGGATTCTCTGATGGAGCATCTCCTCGATCACTGCGGCAAGATCATCGCGAAGCTGGCCTTCCGGTACCTCATCCAAATACATAAATACCGTGATAAACGGTGCCTGTCCGTTTGTCGTCATCAGTGTGATCACCTGATACTGGATCATCTGCACACCACGGTTGATCTCTTCTTTCACACGGATCTCCGCAATTTTATTGACTTTATCCTCAGTCGGTGTCACTCCGATTGCTTCCAGTTCCGTGCGGACCTGCTTGCGGTATTTTTCACGGCTGACCTGTACGAACGGTGCCAGATGGGAAAGTGAAATACTCTGTCCGCCATACTGTGAACTTGCGATTTGGGCGATTGCCTGTGTTGCAATGTTACATGCTGTTGAAAAGCTCTTTGGACGGTCGATCATCGTCTCACTGATGACGGTTCCGTTCTGGAGCATATCCTCTAAGTTGACCAGACAGCAGTTGTGCATATGCTGTGCAAAATAATCCGCATCATGAAAATGAATGATTCCCTGCTCATGCGCCTCCACAATATCCGGCGGCAGCAAAAATCTCTTTGTGATATCCTTGCTGACCTCACCTGCCATGTAATCCCTCTGTACACTGTTTACGGTCGGGTTTTTATTTGAATTTTCCTGTTTTACTTCCTCATTATTACACTCTAACAAACTTAAGATCTGTTCATCCGTTGAGTTGGACTTGCGCACCAGTTCCTGTTTGTAACGATATGTAATATAGTTGCGCGCCACATTAAATGCACGCTGATTCATGATCTGGTTCTCCACCATATCCTGAATTTCCTCTACACTTGGGGAACGCTTCATATTTTCACAGGCAACTTCCACATTTTTTGATATCTCGTCAATCTGCTTGTCCGTCAGCTTCTCATAATCAATAACGCTGTTGTTCGCTCTGCGGATCGCCGCCTCGATTTTTTTAATATCAAAGGTATCCTCCATACCGCTTCTTTTAATAATTTTCATTTCCGATCAAATCCCTTTCTGTTCTGACTGATGGCTGCCTGCCATACCCATACGGCCGCATAACCTACGAGTATTTATTATACAATATATTGTGTTTTTGTCAATGCGTTTTGCCAACGGTCAAAAGTCCCATTTTATGGGCACTTTGGCAAAAGCAGATGCCTCAACCCCAGTAAATATGCGGTCTTTATTCACTATTACCAAATTTAAGTTGATTTCTTCGTCATTTTTTTCACTTGTATCTGGTTTTTTATTGACCACAACATCTAGTGTTTCTATTTTTCATGCCGCCACAAAAAGAATTCTTCGGACACTCGACATCCACGTCTAAATTAGAAAGCATCTGGTCTAAATATCTCTTCAGATCCCGTATCTCCCCTTCACTCAGTCCTTTCGCTAAAAGTGCTTCCATATCCCGCATATCCTGCTCTGATCTGTCCACTAAAGCGCGTGCTTTCTCTGTCAGCACCAGCTTTTTTAATCTCGCATCATGCTCCACCGCCTCACGGCGCACAAGCCCTTTCCTCTCCATGACTGCAAGCATATTTGATGCAGTTGCCCTCGATACGGAAAACTCTGTTTCGATATCCTTCTGATAAATATCTTTCCCGTCATGATCCCTCAAAAAGCCAAGCGTCCAGCGCTGCATTCCCGTCAGCGGTTCTTTTTCATTTTCCTGCCTTTTTGCCTCCATCCGCTTGTGGATCTGGTTGTGAAGCAGCCGTATTTTATATCCGATCGTGTCTGTATGCATCGTTTTTCTCCTGCTGAAATAAAATTATTTTTACATTGACATTCGTTTTTCTATGCCTTATAACTATATTGTTAGCACACTAACAAATAAAAATCAATTATTTTTTGAAAAGGATGTGATGTTATGTTAAAAACTCTGGGAGCCCAGATCAAAGAATTTAAAAAGGATTCTTTCCTCACTCCTGTTTTCATGATCTTAGAAGTGCTCATGGAAACGATCATCCCACTGATGATGGCATCGATCATCGATAACGGCGTAGAGGCCGGGGATATCCACCATATTTACGTCATGGGCGGATGTATGGTCATTGTCGCATGCATTTCCCTGTTTGCAGGAACGATGGGTGGAAAATACGGTGCCCGCGCTTCCGCAGGATTTGCGCGCAACTTACGAAAAGCAATGTATGAAAATATACAGACTTTTTCTTTTTCCAACATTGACAAATTCAGCACCGCAGGTCTTGTCACCCGTCTTACCACCGACGTGACCAACCTGCAGAACGCATATCAGATGCTTTTGCGCATGTGCGTCCGCGCACCGATCTCTTTGATCTGCGCAATGATCATGGCATTTTTCATCAATGCAAGACTTGCTTCGGTTTATCTGATCGCCGTTATCGTACTTGGTATGATCCTCGCAATTATCACTGTGCGTGCACATCATTATTTTATGGAAGTATTTCCAAAATACGATGACTTAAACGCATCCGTGCAGGAAAATGTCTCCGCAATCCGCGTAGTCAAAGCCTATGTCCGTGAGGATTACGAGAAGAAAAAATTTACGACCGCAAGCAAAAATATTTACAACATGTTTGTCAAAGCTGAGAGCGTACTCGCCTTCAACTCCCCTGTCATGCAGATTGCCGTATACAGCTGTATCATCGCATTAAGCTGGCTGGGTGCAAAAATGATTGTTGCAGGTTCTCTCACCACAGGCGAACTAATGAGTCTTCTTACCTATTGTATGAATATCATGATGAGCCTGATGATGCTCTCCATGGTTTTCGTCATGCTAGCCATGAGTATCGCAAGTGCCGAGCGTATCTGTGAAGTCTTAAATGAAAAGAGTGATATCACAAACCCGGAAAATCCAGTCTATGAGGTTGCCGACGGCAGTGTTACCTTCGACCATGTGACCTTCCGTTACAACAAGACTTCGGATAAACCGATCCTTGATGATGTCAATCTTTCCATCCGCTCTGGGGAAACGATCGGTGTCATCGGCGGCACGGGAAGTTCGAAATCCTCGCTCGTCAACTTAATCAGCCGTCTCTATGACGTCTCAGAGGGCGCAGTCCTTGTCGGCGGCAAAGACGTCCGCTCCTACGACCTGGATACGCTGCGCGACGAGGTTTCCGTGGTACTGCAGAACAACGTGCTCTTCTCGGGAACCATTTACGAAAATCTGCGCTGGGGTGATAAAAATGCGACCGACGAAGAATGCCGCCACGCATGCCGCCTTGCATGCGCAGATGAATTTATCGACCGTTTCCCGAACGGCTACAACACTTACATTGAACAGGGCGGAACCAACGTATCCGGCGGTCAGAAACAGCGTTTATGTATCGCGAGAGCCCTGTTAAAGAAACCGAAAATACTTATTTTAGACGACAGTACCAGTGCTGTCGACACTGCAACCGATGCTAAGATCCGCAAGGCTTTTGCCGAGGAGATCCCGGATACGACAAAATTTATCATTGCGCAGCGAATCTCCTCCGTCCAGAATGCAGACCGCATCATCGTTTTAGATAACGGTGTTGTAAACGGTTTTGGAACCCACGAAGAATTGTTAGCGTCCAATGATATCTACCGCGACGTCTACGAATCACAGACCAGCGGAAGCGGTGATTTTGATGAAGGAGGTGCTGCATAATGGCAGAAAAGAATACCAAACCGGTTCAGGGACCGGGCGGCAGAGGTCCAAAAGGTCCGCGCCCGAAAGTTGAAAATCCGGGAAAATTATTTATGCGTCTGCTCGCCTATATCATGAAAAATTATGCAGTGCACTGTATTCTCGTCGTGATCTGCATCTTCATTACCGTACTCGCCAGTGTACAGGGTACCTGGTTTATGCAGACTCTGATCGACGGCTATATCCTGCCGCTCATCGGTCAGGCAGATCCTGACTTTTCCGGTCTGCTGCACGCTATCATGCGCGTTTCCATTTTCTACCTGATCGGAGCACTTGCTTCCTATATATACACACGCATCATGGTAAATGTTTCCCAGGGTACCTTAAAGAATCTGCGTGATGACATGTTCACCCATATGGAAGAACTTCCGATCCGCTACTTTGACACGCACTATCACGGAGATATCATGTCCACTTATACGAACGATATCGATACACTCCGCCAGATGATCAGCCAGAGTATGCCGCAGTTTTTAAACAGCATCATCACCATTGTCAGCGTATTTGTCAGCATGCTGCTCTTAAATGTTCCCCTGACGATTGTAACACTCCTGATGATCGGTGTCACACTGTTTGCGACCAAAAAGATCGGCGCACTCAGTGCCAAATACTTTATCGCACAGCAGAAAGATATCGCAACCGTCAATGGCTATATCGAAGAAATGATGAACGGTCAGAAAGTTGTAAAGGTCTTTACGCATGAGGAAGAAAGTATTGAAAACTTTAACAAATTAAATGACCAGCTTTTCCACAGTGCGGACAATGCCAATAAGTTTGGTAACATTCTTATGCCGGTCAACGCACAGATCGGTAACATCAGCTATGTGCTCTGCGCTTTAGTCGGCGGCGTGCTCGCCTTAAACGGTGTCGGCGGCTTTACCCTTGGAAAACTTGCAAGTTTCCTTACCTATAATAAGAGTTTCAGCCAGCCGGTCAACCAGCTTAGTATGCAGCTCAACAATATCGTCATGGCACTTGCCGGTTCTGAGCGTATCTTTAAACTGCTCGACGAGGAACCGGAAACTGACGACGGCTATGTCACTCTCGTGCGTGCCAGAAAAGAAAACGGTCAGATCGTTGAATCCAAAGAGCGTACCGGTATGTGGGCATGGAAGCATACCCATCAGGCAGACGGCAGTGTCGATTATATCGAACTGAAAGGTGACGTGGTCTTTGATGATGTCGATTTCGGTTATAACCCGGATAAGATCGTGCTCCACAATGTAGACCTCTATGCAACACCGGGTCAGAAGATCGCATTTGTCGGAAGTACCGGTGCCGGAAAGACCACGATCACAAACCTGATCAACCGTTTCTACGATATCCAGGATGGTAAGATCCGTTACGATGGCATCAACATCAACAAGATCAAAAAAGATGACCTGCGCCACTCTCTCGGTATCGTACTGCAGGATACACACCTGTTTACCGCAACCGTGATGGAAAACATCCGTTACGGAAAACTTGACGCCACCGATGAAGAAGTCATTGCAGCGGCAAAACTTGCCAACGCCGACACCTTTATCCATCAGCTTCCGGACGGTTACAACACACTTTTAACCGGTGACGGTGCCAACTTAAGTCAGGGACAAAGACAGCTTCTTGCCATTGCGCGTGCTGCGATTGCAGATCCGCCGGTACTGATCCTCGATGAGGCGACCAGTTCGATCGATACCAGAACCGAAAAGATCGTTCAGGACGGTATGGATAAACTGATGGCAGGACGCACCACATTCGTGATCGCCCACCGCCTCTCCACCGTTAAAAACAGTGACTGTATCATCGTATTAGAGCAGGGACGCGTCATTGAGCGCGGTAACCATGACAAACTCATGGAAGAAAAAGGAAAATACTATCAGCTTTACACGGGAAATCTTGCGGAAGGCTAACATTTTGCATGAAAAACGGGCATATATAAAGTGAAAACTTTATATATGCCCGTTTTAGTCTCCATTTTTGGTCAAACTCACAAACATTCTATAATTCTGAACGAATCTGTTTCCTCCACGGCAGAACGATATGCTCCGGCAGGCGTCCTTTCACGGTTTCTGCCCCGGAACAGATCTTATCTGCACAGCATAAGATCCAGCCTTCCATGTATTTTGGCGGAACGATATTTAATGGAAACATATGACATTTTATCATATCCTTCTCTATCTCGTTCAAATCCGGGATATCACGGGCTGCATTCTCACACGCCTTTTTTGCATGATGAAATCCATGCCATTTATGTGATGCATCTTTCTCATGCCAGTCATACAAAAAATAATCATGTAACAGCGCACCGCGAACCAGCGAATGGATATCCACCGGCGCATTCATTTTCAGTGCCAGATAATAGCTGAAATATGCAACCGACACACTGTGGCGGAACACGCTGGTGTCACCGTGCTGCATATAGCGGTGTGACTCTAACAGACGGGACTGCCTGCAGAGTTCCTCTAAGGTGTCATAAAAGTATTTTTCCTGCTCGTCGGATAAATGATAGGTCATTTTGCTCCTTCTTTCCATGCTATTCAATAAAACAGTTACCTGGGCGAAACTCTGCTTTAGGCTGTGAACGTTGTGGGAAATTGACAGCTGAAACGAAAGCACGCTCTCGCTGCGTGTCGCTCGTAGCGGATACTAAGTGACCAAAATACGGTCACTAAGTACCGACGGCTCCCCAGCACTTTCTTTTTCATCTGTCAATTTTCCACAACATCGCCAGTTCATGAATGAGTTTCGCAATTATCTTAGTATATGCACGCATAAACAAGATTGTCAAGCTATCGCAAAAATATGAGGACTTTTTTCAGTCCTCATATTTTTATACACATGATGTTGGTATCAAATATAATACCTTACAGTAACTCTTTTAATATCTGGTTCACAAGCGCCGGGTTTGCTTTACCCTTCATTGCTTTCATGGTCTGGCCGACTAAGAATCCGATTGCCTTTTCTTTGCCGTTATGGTAATCCTCTACGGACTGCGGGTTATCTGCCAGTACTTTCTGTACCGTTTCGCGGAGTGCTCCCTCATCATTGACAGTCTTTAAACCTTTTTCCTCAACGTATTTTTCAGGATCGATGTCGTCTTTAAAGATCCGTTCAAATACTTCTTTTGCAACCGTGTTCGTGATGGAACCGGAATCGGCAAGATTGATCAGTTTTGCAAGATTGACCGGAGAAAAACGGATGTCTTCCGGATCCATGTTGTTTTCCTTTAACAGACGCATAGTTTCGACCATGATCCAGTTGGACACTTTTTTCGGTTTGCCGCAAAGCTCGGTTGCCGCCTCAAACAGGTCTGCAAATTTTTTGTGTCCTGTGATGATCTCAGCATCGTATTTTGGAAGATCAAACTCTCTCTGGTAACGCTCTAATTTTTCCGTGCGCAGTTCCGGCTGGTTTGCCTTTACTTTTGCGATCCACTCATCGCTGATCACGATCGGGACAAGATCCGGCTCCGGGAAATAACGGTAATCCTGTGCATCCTCTTTGGAACGCATTGCATGGGAAGATTCCTTATTGTCATCCCAGCGGCGTGTCTCCTGCACGATCTTCTTTCCGGCTTCAAGCAGTTCGATCTGACGTGCACGCTCTCCCTCGATAGCTCTTGCGATCGCTTTAAAGGAGTTTAAGTTTTTCATCTCGGTACGGGTTCCAAACTTCTTTGCGCCGGCTTCACGGACGGACAGGTTAACATCGGCACGCATGGAACCTTCGTTTAATTTACAGTCAGATGCTCCCAGATACTGGATGATCATGCGCAGCTTTTCAAGATATGCGATAACCTCCTCCGCGGAACGCATATCAGGCTCGGATACAATCTCAATCAGCGGTACACCGGAACGGTTGTAATCTACGATGGAGACATCCTCCCACTCGTCATGCACCAGTTTTCCGGCATCCTCCTCCATATGGATCTCATGGATACCAATAATCTTCTTTCCGGCTGCTGTCTCGATCTCGACACCACCGTTTCTGCAGATGGGCAGATATAACTGGGAGATCTGGTAGTTCTGCGGGTTATCCGGGTAAAAATAGTTTTTACGGTCAAATTTACAGTACTGGGTAATACTGCAGTTTGTGGCAATTCCCACTGCCATCGCATATTCCACCACCTGACGGTTCAACACCGGAAGGGAACCCGGCATACCGGTACATACCGGACAGGTATGTGTGTTTGGTGCACCGCCGAATGCCGTGGAACAGCCGCAGAAGATTTTTGTTTTCGTTGCTAACTCAACATGGACCTCAAGTCCAATGACAGTTTCATATATTTTACTCATGTCTATTCCTCCATTTTCGGACTATGCAAGCGGGCTGTGCTCATAGGTTCTTGTCTGTTCAAATGCATATGCCGCGCGGATGATCTTCTTCTCTTCAAAACAGTTTCCAATAAGCTGTAACCCGATCGGCAGACCGTTTTTATCTTTGCCGCACGGCAGTGAAATTCCCGGTAAGCCGGCAAGATTTACGGAAATCGTGTAAATATCTCCTAAATACATCTTGATCGGATCACTTAAAGACTGTCCTAATTTTGGTGCAGTGGTCGGTGCTGCCGGTCCTAAAATGACATCATATTTTTCAAATGCTTTATCAAATGCCTGTTTGATCAGTGCCTTGGTGCGGAGTGCTTTCAGATAATATGCATCGTAATAACCGCTGCTCAGCACGAAAGAGCCAAGCATGATACGGCGTTTTACCTCCGGCCCGAATCCTTCAGAACGGGATTTTTTGTACATGTTGTGAAGTCCCTCGTATTCTTTGGTGCGGTAACCATATTTGACACCGTCAAATCTTGCCAGGTTGGAACTTGCCTCTGCACAGGCGATAACATAATATGCAGGGATCGCATATTCTACCAGGCTTAAATCAAACTCTTCCACGATGGCGCCCTTTTTCTTTAATTCCTCTGCAGCCTGCAAAACTGCTGTTTTTACCTCCGGTTCTAAGCCTTCCCCGAAATAATCGCGTGGGATACCGATCTTCATTCCGGCGACATCATCCACCAGCGCCTTGGTAAAATCATAATCCTCCCTTTTCACGGAAGTGGAGTCCTTCGTATCATACGAAGCGATCGCCTCTAATATCGTGGCACAGTCTGTCACATCTTTTGCGACCGGTCCGATCTGGTCTAAGGATGAACCGTAAGCGATCAGTCCGTAACGTGATACCGTTCCGTAGGTCGGCTTGATTCCGGTCACGCCGCAGAAGGAACTCGGCTGACGGATGGAACCGCCGGTATCTGATCCAAGTGCAAAGACACATTCTTCTGCCGCAACCGCTGCACAGGAACCACCCGAAGAACCGCCCGGCACATGCTCTGTGTTCCATGGATTTTTTGTCTCACCGTAAGCGGACGTCTCTGTCGTGCTTCCCATGGCAAACTCATCCATGTTGGTCTTTCCTAAAATAACTGCCCCTGCTTTTTCCAGATTTAAAACTGCCTCCGCCGTGTAGGTCGGAATAAAGTTATATAAAATCTTAGAAGAACAGGTGGTAAGCAGATCTTTCGTACACATATTGTCTTTGATGGCAACCGGTACACCTGCAAGCGGCCCCGTCAGTGTGCCGTCATCAATCTGTTTCTGTACTTCCTTTGCGCGTTTCAGTGCTCCCTCTCTATCTACTGTCACAAAGCTGTTTACGAGTTTTTCTTTTTTCTCAATCGCGTCAAGCGCCGCCGTAACAGCTTCCTCTACTGAGATTTCTTTTGCTTTTATTCTTTTGCCGAGTTCCACGGCAGTCAAACTCATAATATTCATATAAATCTCCATTCCTGCTCCTGCTTTTTATCCGAACATTTTCTTTGCCTGCTGCACAAAATGTTCTTTGAGCAATCTGATTAATCTCCAATTGTCTTTGGCACTTTAAATCCACCGTCTTTCTGTGCCGGTGCATTCGAAAGCGTCTCTTTGCTGCCGTCTCCGTTTGTCACTACATCTTCCCTGAATACATTGTTTACCGGGAACACATGTGACATCGGCTCCACTCCTGTGGTGTCAAGTTCATTTAATTTATCAATATAGTTGAGCATTTCTTCCATATCTTTCTTTGCATGTTCTTTCTCTTCCTCATTCAGCTCTAATTTTGCAAGGATTCCGACATACTCGATCGTCTCGTCTGAGATCTCATTTTTGCGTCCTGTTTTAATGACTTTCGGTTCTTCCTCTTCGATCTCCGGTTCTAGGGTTTCCTCCGGCTCTTCAACAACAACCGGTCCAACAACCAGACCATAGCAGGCAACATCCCCTGCCCCGGAGTTGTTCCACTCTGCCTGGATCGCAGTTCCTTCATATTTTAATCCACATTTTTCCATCACTTTCGCAGAGTATGGATTTCTGGTATCACATCTCGCCTGGATCCTGCGTGCGCCGACTTCATTGGTCAGGTATTCCACAACGGCTGAAAGCGCCTCGGACATGATTCCCTTATGCCAGTAATCGCAGCTTAAACAATAGCCGACTTCCATGGACTGTACTTTTTCATTGACCATCACCACACCGATGCTGCCGATTGCCTCACCGATCTCTTTTAATTCGATACACCATTCATATTTTTCCGGTTTCTCATAGGCGGCAATCCAGCCTTTCAAAATACCTTTTGTCTCCTCTTCGCTCTCGTGTGCCGGCCACAGCAGATATCTTGTCACTTCCGGGTCAGATGCCCAGTTGCGGTACATCGGCTCTGCATCGGAAAGTGTAAATTTTCTTAAAACAAGACGTCTTGTCTCGATTGTTTTTGTTCCCAAATGTTTCACGGCTGTTCTCCTTTTTCATTCATATGATGTCTGTTTGCAAAACTCCATTTTACATTCAAAATATTTTGGATTTACGGCTCTAATCTGCTTAAATCACGCGGGAACAGCGTCGTCTCACGGACGTTGTCCTCACCGACTAATTTCATGGTCAGACGCTCTAAACCGATTCCAAGTCCACCATGTGGTGGCATGCCATGTTTGAATACGGATAAATACTGTTCCATTCCCTCAGACTCCATACCACGCTTTTCGATTTTTTCCATCAGTTTGTTGTAATCGTGGATACGCTGTCCACCGGTCGTGATCTCAAGTCCCTGATATAAGAGGTCAAAACTTAAGGTATAAGTCGGATCTGCCGGATCGTCCATCGCGTAAAACGGACGTTTCTTGGATGGATAATGTGTAACAAATACGAAATCCGCATCATACTCTTCTTTGAAATACTGTCCGATGAGTGCTTCCTCCTCCGGCTCAAGATCGTATGGATTTCTGATCTGGCGGTGATATTTTTCTGCCACTTTTTCTTTTGCTTCATCGAAACGCACGGTCGGAATTTTGTCGACGTTCGGCAGTGTGACGCCTAATAACCGGAGTTCCTCTGCATAATCTTTTTTGAGCAGTGCGATCATATACTGCAAAAATCCGGTCTCCATCGCCATGATATCTTCAAATCCATCAATATATCCCATCTCAAAATCAAGGCTGGTGTACTCGTTCAAGTGACGTTTGGTATTATGTTTTTCTGCACGGAATACCGGCGCCGTCTCAAATACCCGGTCAAATACGCCGACCATCATCTGTTTGTAAAACTGAGGACTCTGCTGTAAAACTGCCGGTCTGTGAAAATATTCCAACCGGAACAGGTTTGCCCCGCCCTCTGCACTTTTTGCACCGATCTTTGGTGTATGGATCTCTGTAAACCCCTGACTGTATAAGAAATCACGAAATCCCCGTACCACACCTTCCTGAATACGGAATTTTGCACGCTCCCTGATATTTCGAAGGGCGATCGCACGGTTGTTTAAATTCGCCTCCAAGGAGGTATTTAATTTCCATTTTGAGATTGCAAGCGGCATCGGTGCAGCCGGTTCGGACAATACCTTGATTTTATCCAGACGGATCTCAAATCCGTGTGGTGCACGTTCCTCCGGTTTTACGGTTCCCTCCACCTCAATCGTTGCTGCCTCTTTTAAATCTTTTAAGTCAAACTGTGTTTTTCCTTCTTCGTAAACACACTGGAGCAGTCCTTCTCTCTTTCTTAAGACGATAAATGCAACTTCACCCATATCACGGATGGTATGCACTGCTCCGTTTACTTTTACACTTTTTCCCTCATAGCTGCCGGTCAGTAAATCACCGATCTCTAAGGTTTCCTTTTTGTTTACACCTGTCATGAATTCCATATTCTGTACACTCCTTTAGATATGATAAGGTGCGGGACGGGAACCTTTTTGAAAAACAAAACTCTGTCTTTCAGATTTTCAACAAATAATAGAATGCACGCTCCGCGAACATTCTATTATCATGAATACAAAAAACCCCGGAAAAGCATATGCTTTTCCGGGGCGAAATCTCTTAGTATCCCGCGGTACCACCCGCATTGAAAAATGATGTCGTTCTCATCATCTTTCCGCTCTCTGTGCTTAACGCGCACCCACGTACTGACCTACTTTCGATCCACTGCCGCTGTTTTTAAGATCAACCGCTCGTGCAAATTCCTGTTCAATCAGTCTGCTCCAGAGTGTTCCCTTGACCTTCTCTTTCAAACAGCGCTCTCAGTCGGTGACGCTGTATTCCTGTCGACGTCTGAAGATCAGAGTCTCTTTCATCGCTTTACTGTTTTAACGTTGTAACATTTATACCACATAGATTTCTTCTTTGCAATATTTTTTTGCAACTTTTTTTGTTTTATGCTGCATTTTTATTGATGCACCAACATTATTTTACAGTAATTTTGCAGGTTGCTTTCTTTCCACTTGCAGTTTTTACAGTAATCGTGGCTGTTCCTTTTTTCAGCGCCTTTACTTTACCATTCTTATCAACTGTTGCCACTTTTTTGTTGGAACTCGTCCAGGTAAGTTTATCTGTTGAGGAAGAAGGTGTCATAGTCGCTTTTAAGGTCAGAGTCCTGCCCTTTGCAACAGTCGCCTTGGTTTTGTTTAATTTTACCTTGGTTGCCGGTACTTTTACCGTCACTTTACAGGTTGCTTTCTTTCCACCTGATGTCTTTGCGGTAATCGTTACAGTACCTTTCTTTACAGCCGTTACAACACCATTTTTATCGACTGTAGCTACTTTCTTGTTAGAACTGCTCCATGTCACTTTGTCCGTTGCATTCTTATCAAGAGTAGCTTTCAGCTGTTTTGTTGCATTTTGCTTTAATGTCAGTTTCTTTGCACTCAGTTTAATACCTGCTGACTTCTTATTACTCTTTACAACGGTCACTTTACAGGTTGCTTTCTTTCCACTTGTTGTTTTAACTGTAATCGTAGCTGTTCCTGTTTTGACTCCTTTGATCTTACCGCTCTTTGTTACTGTCACTACCTTTTTGTTTGATGTAGACCATGTAAGTTTATCTGTCGCTGTCTTCGGAAATACAGATGCTGTCAGTTTTACGGAACTTCCCTTTTTGATACTCATCGCCGGTGTCAGATATACTTTGGTTGCCGGATCTGTAACCGTGATCTTACAGGTTGCCTTTAAACCATTCTTTGTGGTAGCTGTAATTGTAGCGGTTCCTGCTTTCTTTGCAGTTACTTTTCCGTTTGCATCTACTTTTACAACAGAGGATTTGGAAGATTTCCATTTCACGGCTTTATCCGTACAATCCTTCGGAGTGACTGTTGCCTTTAAGGTATATGTTTTTCCTTTTTTCAGGCTGAGTTTTGTCTTGTTTAATTTGATCTTCGCTGCCTGTACCTGATCTCCTACAGTTACTTTACATTCTGATGTAAACAGTCCGTCTTTTGTTGTCACGGTAATTGTTGCAGTTCCTTTGGCATTTGCAGTTACATTACCATCTTTGTCAACTGAAGCAACTGTTTTGTCAGAAGTCTTGTATTTTACTGCTGTGTTTGTTGCATTCTGCGGTGCTACTACTACATTTTTAGAAATGTTTGCTGTTTTACCTTTCTGTAAGGTGATCTCTGTCTTTTTCAGTGAAACTCCTGTTACTTTGACTGCACGTTCTTCTGCCTTAATCTTATATGCAGGATCAAAACCAGGTTTTAAGTTTTCTTCATCCACAGAAACCTGTTTTACATGACCCTTGTCTGTTAAGATCACACCATTGTATGCCGGAACAGTTACCGTCACGCTGCCTCCTGCAGCACTGTAACTATTACCTGCGATCACATCTGCAAGTTCTGCTGCATTAATTCCAAGTTCTGCAACATTTACTGTCACAGACTTGTCTGCTGCACTGTTGTTCATCAAAACAAGCATGATATCCGAATCATCACTTCTGACATAGCCTAAAATTTCTTTATCTGTGCCATATACCGGCTCTACGGAGCCTGTTCTCAATGCACTGTAACTGCTTCTTATTGCAGCAAGTTTTGCATACCATTTTACCAGATTCTCATTTCCTTCGCCCCAGATCATCGCACGGCGGTCATCTGGATCATCTGCACCTACCATACCAAGCTCATCACCATAGTAGATCGTCGGTGCACCTGCATAGGTAAACTGCATTAACGCAACTAAATACTGTTTCTGTTTTGCTGCATCTGAAGTATTCTCGTAAGTCGGGAATGCCTCTACAATTTCTTTCTGGTTTCTATCGTCATCAATACCATCTAAGTAAGATAACAAACGTGTTGTATCATGAGAGTCAACAAGGTTCATCATCGCATAAAATGCTTCTTTCGGATAACGCTCTCTCAAACGCTCCAGCGTATTTAACGCATTTTTTGAATCTCCGCCTTTTGCATAGGCGATTGCTGCTCCACGGAACATATAGTTCATAACAGAGTCATACATGTCACCCATCAGATATTTGACTGCATCCGTCCAGATCTCTCCGATGATCACGTTATCACTGTCAAGTGCCTTTACGGATTTACGGAAATGCTGCCAGGTCTCATCCGATACTTCATTGGCAACATCGAGTCTCCATCCGTCCATTCCTTTTGACAGCCAGTACTGTGTTACACTGTTATCTGCGGTCTTACTTGTCTCATTTTTTCCGATTACTTCTTCTGCCCAGGTACCGGTCTGATATTCGGAACCGTTCGTTGCCTTGATGATCGGCATGGAGTCATAACCCCACCATCCATCATAACCATATACTGGTTTTCCGGCACGAAGTCCTACGGAATCACATACTTCATCGTCATTGTCATCTTTTAAGGTTGTATCTGAAAATACATCAAACCATGCGGTATAATCATAGTTTGTAATTCCATACTCTGCCGTAAAATATTCTTTTGCCTGTTTTTCTGCTTCCTCTTTGGAAATCTTTTTCTCGCTCATGGCATCGTATACATATGCCCAGTAAGGATAAGCTCCGATCGTATCGGTTCCATCTTCCAGATACTCATAGTAACGGTCAAAATAAACAGAATCATCCGATACATGATTGAATACACCATCCAATACAACATGCATATTATTCGCTTCTGCCACACTGACGAGTTCCTCAAAATCTCCGAGGGTTCCAAGGATCGGATCAATGTTTTTATAATCACTTGTATCGTATCTGTGGCTGGAAATGGACTCAAATACCGGGTTTAAGTAGATCACGGTAACACCAAGTGCTTTTAAGTAGTCGATCCGTTTTGTAATACCCTTTAAATCTCCACCATAGATCTCATTGCTCCAGTTTCCATCGCCCTTATATGCGTAAGTCGGATAGGTATCCGGATGTAATGTGATCTGCTCCGGGTTCTCCGGTAAAATATACCAGTCATTCATATACTCATACTGTACCGTACCTCTTGCATCCGAAGTGATGGTATCGTTTGTCACATCGCCATTATAGAAACGATCCGGGAAGATCTGGTAGATCACTGCATTTTTCATCCAGTCGGGTGTCTTATAACCTGACTGATATACGATCTGATCATACGGTAACAGGCTTAATAAATCTGTTGCCATACCGGTTCCGTAATATCCGTCATCATCGCCATACATTACCACTGCCGTCTCATTATATACTGCAAAGAAATACTGGTATTCTCCAAGTCTGTCATAGCTTGTAGTAACAGACCATCTCTGTTTTCCATCTTCCGCACCCGCTGTTTTTTTCATGGAAAGTGTTTTCTTTTCCACACCTTTTACAACCAGTTTGACTGCAGTAACATCATCTCCGGTATCGATGGAGTAGGTAACTTCCTCTCCGGTTGCCACCGCACCGTATACTGATTTGTAAGCTGTATCCTTAGAATCAAATACAAGTTTGTTTGTTGCAACTTCTTTGTCAGAAGCATTCGAATAATAAATGCCTGATTCCGGATCATAATAGAATGTAACATCCTTTGTGGTATCTACCGTATATGGATCCATTTCAACAGTCTCATCCTCTGATACGATCTTCGTATCGGAATAAGTACCAGCTTCCATGTTTGCCACAGTTGCGCTGTAAATTCCGGTCAATCTGCTGTCAGAAAATCTTGTATCTGCCAGAATTCCTGTTCCCTGCAATAACAGGCTTGCCCCAAATTTATAATCAATACTGCATTTTGAATAATGGCTGAAGTCCGAATAATAAATCGTAACATCCTGTGGTTCTGTCACGGTAACTGCAATGTTAGATCCGCTTATAACACCGCCTGCTCCATAGTTTTCGCTCCAGTCACCCATCGTAATCTTGTACTCGTAATTTGCCGCCGGAACATTTTTAAATGTATAGGAATATAACCCCTCTCCCATGTATGTCATTATATTTGATGCTGCATCCCAGCTTTTTCCAGGAAATGTACCCGGTATACAGACCATTCTGCCGGTAAATTTATCCCTGGTATAAGAAAGATAAGTATCTTTTCCAACTGTAACACCAGCGGATGTTTCAATGTCTTTTTTTACACCATCTACTTCGATGTAATATACGATGTCCAATGCATCATCTCCAAGGAAAATCGCATCCGTGGTATATGCATTTGCAACACTTTTATCTGCTGTCATGGTAACCGTCTTTAATGCAGAAATTCCTTTTTCCTCCACCTCTGATTTTTTACCATAAACAACCTTTACTTTATCTTTTACATTTTCTGCAACAGCCGTGAATGTGGTAGTTCCATCTGCATTGTCGACTGCCTGGTCCGATACCTCTCTTCTTTATTAATGGGTATCTCTGACCTACCCACTATATTGTTCTCTGTTTACTTGTTCACACTCGCCAATAATCTGTCACGCATGGACATTTTCTTAACTGGCTCTTTTATTTCTTCTTTCTTGGCACCATTGAGGAAATTAATACTCATATCCATACCTAAATCTTCATCTTCCATGACCTTCTGCACTCGCTCTTCTTCTGATTTAATAGATTTTGCGAGCTTATCAATATACGTCTTTGGAAATGACAAGCCACCAAGATAAAGCACTGTCTCTTCGTTCCCATATCCACAGAAGGTATCAATTCCTTCCCCCACAACATCGGTTACATCTTCAATAGAAATTGTCTCCTTGGTGTCTGGCTGGGATAATCCGATGTATTTCACACGCTTATTTGGTTCAAGTGGTACATAAATACCTTCGTTAATGGTAGACAGCAACTCTTCTTTTCCACCCAATGTGATTTTATGGATCATTGCAACACCTGATGTTTCTAATAATGTTTTTTGCTCTGCAATGTCAATCACTCCGCGAATGGATGAATAGTTACTTATATTAATGAAGGAATCGAACATATTCGCAAAACTGCGATTGATGGAAAGTTTGTCCTCTCTCTGATTGTTATCCAGAATAAAGATGGAACACAGTTCATTTTTCAGTTCTACAATTTCTGCTAATGCCTCATATGCATTGATTCGCGCCTGTAATGATTCGTTCATAGCTGGAAGGATTATTACAAGTCCTACCTTTTTATCCGGATTTTCTGCTAATACAGATGCAAGAAATGCACCGATACCTGATCCAGATCCGCCGCCAAGTGAGAATACTACAAAAATGTATTCTTCTGTAATCTGCTGTTCTAAAACATTCATTACTTCATCAATAGATTCTGATAACACCTGTTTCGCCCTAGAACGGTTTTTCGATGCACCTTCACCGCCTGAAATATGTAACTTATTGGGACTGTTTATCAAATCTAAGTCCTGCTTTGCAAGATTTATGTAGTATGCCTTATAGCCTTTCTTTTCTAGCATCTGCACGACATTTGCTCCTGCCGCCCCAACTGCAATAAATCGAAGCATTTCTTTTACTGTTTTATTCTTCACTCAAAAGTACCTCCCTTATCTCTTTTCCTTTGGCAGAAATATAAAACATATCTGCTTTGTTTGTTTTCAATTTTGATGTTACATAACCCATGTCACGCATCGCCCAAACTTTGCGGCTTACAGTAATTAACGCATATGTACGATCTGCCGACTGGTTCACTTCATTCGCAATCTCTCGCAACGTCATACCTGTGCCAGGTCTTGTAGCATTGGATTCCTGCAAAATTGACAGTATCAATAATGAAACCTTATCAATTTCCATCCGTTTCACCTCTCTTTCGTGTGATGTATGTGAACTTATCACTTCATCAAGTTTGAAAAAAATTTAGGCATTTCAGCCTACAATATCTTTTTCTCTCTTTTGCATCACTCCAATATGTAATTGTTATTTCAGAACTTATGTTCTGTGTTAAATATAGGAAATTTTGTGTGGATGTCTCCACGATTTTTGAAAAAAATTTGGAAAATTTAATTACTCAAGCCATTTCCATATTTTTACAAAATGTAATTGGACAGGCCTATAGTTCAAAAACAATAGTTATTGTTTATATAAATGTATTTGGGAAATATCAATCAACTAGAACCGCTGATTGACAAAAGAATTTTTCTTCGATATAATAACTTTTGCTAAGGTGTTTTGCTGGTTTCACTTGCTATCATAAAACCAGTTATCGAAGATAACCTGTACATTGAGTTTGCCGACTCTTTGTATGGGTTTTCTTTTTATCCTATTGCATCTATATTTGCAAGTTGATTTTTATTACTGTTCCGCTTGCTATGAATACACTTTAACATTATATGTACATATTGTCAACTGCATTTTCTTTATTTATACATATATGTATGTTTTAACAAATTTCAATTTACTTTTTTGTATACTTAAACAATATTTCTTTACACACATTTTATTTCAGTCTATAATATGTACATGTACTTTATGGAGGTATTTTATGTTTCCGGAAAAAATTAAAATTACAGATGACTTAATACAATTAATCGTAGATACAAGAAAAGAAAATAATTTAACAGCATATCAGTTATCAGAACAGATAGGTAAAAACAAATCCTGGTTACCTAATATTGAAAATCATCGAACCAAAAATATATCAAATCAAGATTTGCTTCTTATTTTTAAAGATTTTGCAACAAGGGAACATTTATCTACTGAATACTATATTATAAAACACTTAAACCCTAACGCAAAAGTTCAATTAGCAACTGGAGAAATTATACCTTGTAGGTTATTACAAAAAAAATATGAGCTGCTATCTCCTAATATAAGTACTGAAGAATTTCTTGATGACTTACATTTTGACAGAGTTGATCGTCCATATATTGAAAGTATCGAAGAACTTCACAAGGCTACCGAAAAATTGGGTACTGATTTAGAAAAAGAATTTATATACGTTGATAATGCAAAAGTTAGAAATGCTATTTTTGATACTATTGAAAACCTAAAAGGCAACATTAAAGCAAATTATCAATTGGCAAATTTATTTTTTAGTATTGATATTTTTAAAAATTATCCAGCAGAAATTGATACTAAATTTGAAGAAGATTATATTACTGATGCATATAGCATAATTGAATCAACAACAAAACAATTTGCACTACTAAATGCCAAAACAAAGGTCTATGGATATTTTACAGAAGGTGGCAATAATTTATACCTTAATCATCAACTAGCTATGCAAGATAATATATCATATGATACATTATCCTGTCTCCTTGATGAAATTGAATATTATATTCATGCCATATATGATTATGCAACTCTATCATTTGAGTCTAAGAAAAATTCTACTGAAAACTTTCATAGAATATATAGTATTGCCGACCGATTCCTACAAGGTTTTATAAAAGCAAGTCATATTCCCTATATAATCAATTTTACTGCTCCATCAAAAGATGCTACTTTTGATGAAATAAAAGAATCACAACTAAATTTGAATAATATATTTTTTGAAATTAAACAAATTTTTCTTTCTCGTGATACAAGATATAAAGCCACCAGAGATTAGTTCTCTAATGGCTTTATATGTTATCTTGTATTTGAGTATTTTATTATATTTCTCTCACACATTACATTATTTTTGAAACCTGTCGAACTAAAATCATGCAGTTTTTCTCAAAATCTTATATTCCACCGCTTCATAAAACCATTAAAAATCAATGCTTTTTCATATCCACTTTTCTATCAGTTTTCATAATTTTGTTCGATGTTTAGTTCGACAGATTATCTTATTCCCTACTGTTATGGTATGATTTAAAATACAAGTATTTTCTATGTTTTTTACAGAATGGCATAAAATCCTTGTATTCCCTATAGCTTTACGAAGTTTACATAATATTTCCACAATATCAATATTTCTCGCAAGTTCCTCTGCTGATGAAATTCTTCCATTATTTAATGCACCACGAATAAGTTCTGCATCTTCTGTTCTGCCTTCTTCTTTGAGTTCTTCGATCTTATTAATGGTTTTAATAGCTCTATCAACTTCATGTCCTGAACGAAATCCTACATTTTTTGCAACTGCATCTCGTGCTTTGCCTTGCTTTTTTAAAATCGCATGTGCCGAATCTGGCACCTCCGATTTATACTTTTCAGATTTTCTATCTCCACCATTTTCAGATTTTCTTTCCAAGGCGAGTTTACTCTCAACTTCTTTAAGAGCTTTTGCTTCCTTTGCCTTCTGTTCATTGGTTTTGTCACGTTGTTTATTATTTAAAACAAGATATCGAATCTCTTCTTCTGGACTACCAAGATCCACAACTTCTACGTTTACCTCTTCAATTCCAAGTTCCATACAAACAGAAAAGGCATCCCTTTCCAGGAACACCTAATCTGTAACAAATCAATCAATTATAAAGTGAAGTATCACTTATATCAAAGGGTAATTGTTGTTGACTCCCTAAATTAGCATAATACTGATCTGCTTGCCTGTCTCTGGAATGATCTGTATACTGTCATTAGTTTACAGAAAGAAAAAGGTCCCCGAGCACCCTCCGTGACAAGTCGTGTGCTCTGAGACCATGGTTAAAAACCATGATTATTATATCAGACTACACACTGGTCCTCAAGGAGGATTTTGGTGTTTTTTGTTGAGAGCAGTGAGAACTCCCATATTTGTCCCGTATGTCAGGGAACGCTCCACTACAGAGATTCCAGACCACGTATCCGCAAAAAGGAAGGCGGCACTAAGGAGCAGCTGATGATTCGCAGGTTCCGCTGTCAGAACTGCCATGCTTATCACAATGAACTTCCTGACTGCCTTGTTCCCTATAAACACTATGAGGCAGAGGTGATCGCCGGTGTCCTGGACGAAGTAATTCTTCCAGATGACCTGGATTCTGAGGATTATCCATCTTTCAGTACCATGCTCCGCTGGCTTCAATGGTTCCGTGAAAACCTGCAGCGTATGGAAGGATACCTGCGGACAGCCGGATATCAGATACTGAATCTGGGAGAGGACTTCCTGTTTTCCTCTGACTCGCTGCTCGACAAGATCAGAAACAGATATCAGAACTGGCTGGAACAGCTTCTCCGGCTGATCTATAACAGCGGCGGATTTCTGGTGCCGGTCCGCTGGTAGACCTGTGCACCTGCTTTGGTTCGTCTGTCATGCTGGCCGATAGTATAGTGGCCTTAGAAGGAGGTAGCTATACCATGAGTACAGATGACACATTTATAAAACAGCAGTGGCAGGATCAGGAAGCCCTTCACCGTTTCCAGCTGATCTCACCACTTCTCCAGACCGGTCTGGATGATGCCAGACGCCTGCAGCTGCGCAGAACGATCGCTGATGAGAACAACATTTCTGTCCGCACGCTCTACCGGTATGAAAAAGCCTTTGCAGAAAAACAGTTCGCAGGTCTCAGACCGGCTGACCGTGAAAAGCATCGTTCCCAGGGTCTTCCGGAAAACTTTGAGTTTCTCCTGGAACAGGCTGTCCAGCTCCGCAGGGAAGTTCCGGAACGGTCAGTTGCCCAGATCATTTACATTCTGGAAGCAGAAGGTCTTGTGGCTCCCGGCATTCTGAAGCGCTCAACCCTTGAACGCCACATATACCGGGCTGGATACGGTCGGAACCAGATGCAGATGTATAAAGAGGCCAGGAACAGTTCGTCCAGACGTTTCTGCAAGCCTCACCGTATGATGCTGGTCCAGGGTGATATCAAGTATGGACCGAAACTTCCCATTGGGAAAAATGGTGCAAAGGTACAGACCTATCTGTCCTCCGCCATTGACGACCATTCCAGATATCTGCTGTCCTCACGATTTTACGATAATCAGGAAGAATCCATCATTGAGGATACCTTCCATCAGACCATCTCCAGATATGGAGTCTTTGATGCCTGCTACTTTGACAACGGAAGCCAGTACATTGCAAAGCAAATCCGGTTCTCACTTGCAAGACTTGGGATCCGTGTCATGCATGCAAAACCACGTTCCGGGAAAAGCAAGGGCAAGATTGAAAAGTTCCATCAGGTGGTGGATGACTTTATCCGTGAATCGAAGCTTAAAAATATCAGGACACTGGAAGAACTGAACCGTCTCTGGGCTGTCTATTTGGAGGAATACTATCATAAGCAGAAGCATGCCGGTATCGCAGAATACTACGAAAG
>ERZ827108.1242-NODE-1242-length-35371-cov-5.248499_pt1 | contig 35371 bp, 39 predicted proteins | sample MGYA00519921_ERZ827108 | MGnify/ENA primary metagenome ERZ827108 (study PRJEB31778, sample SAMEA3449258) | human gut metagenome | biome: human gut; feature: human-associated habitat; material: faeces | place: United Kingdom | collected 2010/2012 ...
TCAGCCCACACACGATTTCCAGTCGTGCGCCTTAGACCACTCAGCCAACTCTCCATTCATTGGCCGCTGCTCAATCAGCGAAACCTATTATACATGAGATCAGGAGAGATGTCAACCCTTTTTTTACAAAAAATGCGAAAAATGCAAACCTTCTGCATCTTCCGCATGAAATTATTCAATTCGATTCCGCGCTCTCGCCCATCACGTGAAGATGATGCGACTGGCTCATCAGCACGCGGCGGCAGCGGAAATACGCCGGAACAAGGAAGAGATCCGCCGCGACCCATGCCAGCGGGCTGCCCAGCGCCGCGCCGAAATACCCCAGCGCGGGCACAAGAAACATGCCCGCAAGGCTGCGCGCCGCCATCTCCATCACGCCGGCCAGAATCGCGAACATCGAAAAGCCCATGCCCTGAATCATAAAGCGCACAACGTTCACCAGCGTCAGCAGCGGGTAAGCAAGCACGTTTGTAATCATATACGTCTGCGCCAGCTCGACGAGCTGCGCGCTGCTGCCGCCGGAGACGAACAGCCCCGTCAGCGAGCGCCCGAAGAACCAGGCGACGCCGAACGCCAGCAGCGAATAGCCAAAGCCCATCAGCGAGGCGGAATAAATGCCCTTGTTCAGCCGGTCGTAACGGCTTGCGCCGACGTTCTGCGCGCCATACGTCGCCATGGTCGAACCGAGTGCGTCAAACGGGCAGGCCAGAAAATTGAGCACCTTGCTCGCAGCCGTCACCGCCGCGACAGAGAGCGAACCGAGCGAATTGACCGCGACCTGCAGGATCACGCTGCCAATCGCCGTGATGGAGTATTGAAGCCCCATCGGCACGCCGTATGTGCACAGTTCCGTCATGCGCTTGGATTGGGGCCGCCATTCCGACCGGGTGATGTGCAGAATCGGCACCTTCACCATGATGAACAGCAGGCAGAGCACGCCGGAAATCGCCTGACTGAGCACCGTCGCCAGCGACGCGCCGAGCACGCCGAGCTTGAAGATCAGGATGAACGCCAAATCCAGAATGACGTTGAGCACCGAGGAGAGCACGAGGAAGAACAGCGGCGTTTTGCTGTCGCCCAGCGAGCGCAGCCAGCCGGAGAGCAGGTTATACAGGAACGTGAACGGAATGCCCGCGAAAATAACGACAATGTAATCGTAGGCCTGCTCGAAGCAATCCGTCGGCGTGTTCATCACGCGCAGGATATCCCCGCAGTAAACCACGGTCAGCACGGTCATCACCAGCGCGAACACGATGGAAAGCCACGTTCCGTTGGCGACAAATTCGCGCATGCGGCTTTCTTCCCGCGCGCCGAACTGCTGCGCCACCGGAATCGCGAAGCCGGAACAGACGCCCATGCAGAAGCCGAGCACCAGAAAGTTGATGGAGCCGGTCGCGCCCACGCCCGCGAGCGCCTCCATCCCAAGGAAGCGGCCGACAATCAGCGTGTCAACCAAATTGTATAGCTGCTGAAACAGCATGCCGGCCAGAAGCGGCAATGCAAAGCCGAGAATCAAGCGGACGGGCGAGCCCTGCGTCAAATCCTTGGTCATCGAAATCTCCTCACGATTGTTCTTTCGAACGGGAATCCTTTTTCTTTGAAAATCAGCGGTATTATACACGCTTCTCATAAGCTTTTCAAGATGGAAGATTCCACATCTGCGCTCGATGTTCTCCCGCAAAACTGCACAAAGAACGTGCCGAAGCCCGCCGTCCGCGCCCCTGCTTTTCGTGCAGCTTTGCCTCCGTGCCGCCGGATGGCAGACAAAGGGCGATCCGCCCGCGCAGATCGCCCCTCGCCGCATTTTGATGATTTGTCAAACCGCCGCCCTTTTTCCGCGCGGCGAGCCGCTTATTTCTGCTGCGCCGCGAGCTTTGCGTTTTCCTCGTTCTGCATTCGGCAGGCCATCACCACAAACGCCATGCATGCCGCCACAATCGGCACACCGAAGCCAAAGAGAACCGCCGCTTCCACCATCGTCATTTTATTTTTCCTGCCTTTCTTATCTTATCCGCTCTTTTTATGCGATGCCGTTTTTTATGAAAGATACCGCGCAATGCTGCGCACGCTCACGCGCTTGCCCGCGCCCGCCGATTCCACGCGCCCATCCGCAATCATCGCGTACACAGTCGATCTTGTCACGCCCATGATGCGCGCGGCCAGCGATTTATCCACGCTTTCGCCGTATTTCGCCACAAGCGCCTCTTCCGCCGTCTTTTTCCGAAGCTGATCCGCCTGATGCAGCGTCTCTTCCAGCGCGAACACCCGCTGTTCAAGCTGGCGGATTCGACGGGTGAGCGCGGCCTCCCGCGCCCCGCTGCCGCCGGACGGATGATTCACGTTTCGCGCACGTTCACCACTCAGCGCCATATTGACGTGTTGATTCAAGGAACGATAACCACTTTGATTGTTATTTGCGTTGTTTACCATCATCTTCATTCCACCATCCATCATCCGTCTTATTTTGTCATCCGTTTGGCGATGGCTGTATTCTATCACGGGAACGGGTGTTCGTCAACCGTTTGGTGACAAATTTTTATAAAAAATTATTTTAGGGTTGCAAACGGCGACTTTTGCGGTATAATAAAGACGTTAACCTTTATGTTCAAGGAGGGCTTTATGGAATTTGGCGATATTTTACGGCAGATTCGTTCCGAGCGGAATCTTTCGCAGGATGAAATGGCCGCCCTGCTGGGCACCACCAAGCAGGTCATCAGCCGTTACGAAACCAAGAAGCGTGTTCCCCGGCTCTCCGTGGTCACGGCCTTCGCGCAGAAGCTGGGGCTGCCCGTCGCCGCGCTTTCCGGCGAGGAGCCGATTCTGCCGCCGGAGCTGACGCCCGTTTCCGGCAGACGGCGCGTCCCGATTCTGGGCAGCGCGGCCTGCGGCGAGCCGATCTACAGCCCCGGCGACGGGACGGATTACATCACCGTGGAGGACGACCTTCCCTGCGATTTCGCGCTGATTGCCGAGGGCGATTCCATGATCGGCGACCGTATCCATTCGGGTGACGTCGTGTTCCTCCGCAGTCAGGATCACGTGCAGGACGGCGAAATCGCCGCCGTCGCGCTGGATAACGAGGTGACGCTCAAGCATGTTCGCCGCCTGCGCGGGCCGGATGGCAACATCGCGTTCACCCAGCTTCTCCCCTCCAACCCGGCCTACGCCCCCATTGATATCGGCGGCGAGGGGGAAACGCGCATGGTGCGCATTTTGGGAAAAGCCGTCGCCGTGCGGTTTATGCTGTAACAAAATCGAGCAGATTCTGCACAAAACGCGGGCGCGCGATGCGCGTCCCTACGGGTACTGCGCAATTTATTGCTTAGACGGAAAATAACCTAATAAGGAGCTCCCTCTTCGAGGACGTAGAGCTTGCCGCCCGCTGTGCGGGAGGCAGGCAAGCGGAACGCCGAAGGTCTGGCACGGCGCAGCCGTGACTGAGGGAGTTAGGCAGGCGCGCATTGCGCGCCCGTTATAAGAATCTGAGCAAAATTTCGTATTTGCTCATTTACTGCTGTAATTTTGCATAACAAAGGAGCGCTGTCGGGCAAATCTGCCCCAGCGCTCCTTCGTTATCTTGACATATGGGTTCTTTCCTCGCGGCTTACAGCGTTATCAGCTCCGCCAGCCCCGCGTCATCCGCGCAGCCAATCTCCCTCAGCATATGCGACGCATACCGATCAGACGCGGTATGATTGATAAAGCGGAACGCCGCGGCCATCACATCCGCAAGCGCCGTCCGCTCCGCGTGATTCGCCATCGTGCAGACGCAAAGCACGCGCAGCACCGCATACACCGCGCAAATCGCGACAAATTCATCCAGAAGCCCCTCGTCGCGATCCTGAAACGGGAATTGCTCAAAAAACATGTGGTTGACCAGCGCATGCTCAAAGAAAATCGGCCAATCCGGCGCGACTTCGTCCAGATGACCGGCCGCGCGCGCATATCGTTCCTCGCGCCCGTCCGCGCCGCCGAGCAGCGCCAGCGCCGCCTTGCCTTGCGAACGGATGCTGCCGCTCCGCTCGTCAACCTGCCGAAGCATGTCGCAGGTCGCCTCCAGCGCGCGCCCCCGATCCGGCTGATCCGGCAGCGGATACGCCGCCAGCGGCGCGCCCGCAAGCAGCGCCTCGACGCGCGCCTCGTCCTTCCGCCTGAGCGCCGCATCCATCTGCCTGAGCGCCTCGCCGAGCGTCATCAGCCTTTGCGGCAGCGTGGACGCCCGCCGCTGCATGATCTCGATAAAATACAGCCGAATCCGCTGCGCCTTGCCGACGGTTTCAAAAAAGAACGCCCGCTCTGCGGCCTTCGGCGGATTCAGCTCCAAATCGGCGCGCACAAACCGAATCGGCTCTTTCTGCCCCATCATCAGCTCGATCACGGCCTCGCAGCTATTCGCGCAGGAGCACTCGTTTCCGTCCTCCACGCGAATCCCGCGCGGATAGAGTCGGCAGATGGCCGGCAGCGCGTCCGCGCCCAGCATCGCATGCACCGAACAGCGTCCGTCCGGCAGATGCAGCGGGCAGTCGCCCGCCCACGTCGGCGCAATCTGCGCGTAAGCCTCCGGCGTGGGATGCAGCGAAACGCGGACGGCGTTATCCAGCCGCTCCCGCATGGCCGGGCCGCACGACACGCTCAGCAGGCGGAAATAATCGTCGGTGGAGATCGAAATCGGCCAGCCCTTGCAGCAGGGATGGCGGCATTCGCCCATTTTGCAGGCGAATTTCGGAAAATAATCCGGCACAAGATAGCTTTCTTTCATGGCCTTTTCGCGCTTACCAGCCCAGTCTGCGATAATAATTCAGGAAGTTGTTGCCCGCGATATCGGCCAGCGCTTCCTCGCTGTACCCGCGGCGGCGCAGCTCGTCGAGGATCTTCGGCACATCGGCCGGGCTCTTGCAGTCCACCGGCGTGGTTTCAATGCCGTCAAAATCGCTGCCGAAGCCGACGTTCTTCTCCGCGCCGAGCTGGCACATGTAATCAATGTGGTCGCAGATCGTGGAAACGCTCGCCTTTCCATCCGGCGACAGGAAGGACGGATAGAAGTTCACGCCGATCCAGCCGCCGCGCTTCACCATCGCGCGAATCTGCTCGTCGGTCAGGTTGCGGAAGTGGCTGCACAGCGCCGTCGCGCAGGAATGGGAGGCCATCGGCGGCTGGCTGTGCTTGTCGATCAAATCCCAGAAGCCCGCTTCGTTCAGGTGGCTCGTATCCGCCGCCATTTTAAGCTCCGCCATCGCGCGCAGAATCTCCCAGCCGACCGGCTTGATGCCCTCTTTGGAGCCGCTCTTCGCGGAATGGCCGATCTCGTTTTCGTTGTTCCACGTCAGCGCAGCCATGCGCACGCCGTAGCCGTAAAACTCGTGCACCCGCTCGGCCTTGCCCTCGAAGATTTCGCCGCCCTCGACGCTCAACAAAATCTTCACCTTGCCGTCCTCCGCCTCCAGCGGCGAATCCACGCGCGTCCAGCCCTCGGTATCGCGCAGGTGCTCAAAGGCGCGGTATTCGGCCATCGCCTTATCATACGGGTGCCCCGCCATGCCCGCGTTGCCCGCATACAGCGTGCAGGTTTGCAGGCTCATGCCGCCTTTTTTCATGGCCTCCATCGTCACGCAGGGCGTTTTCTGCGGCTGGAGCGCGCGCATATACAGGGTATCGCAATGCGTATCGCAAATCATCATGGTGCTTCATCCTCCCGTTTTGCAAGTTAGTCTTGTTTGACCATCGGTTTAATCGGATTATGGCATGAGGATATCACAATTCTGCATGAAATGCAAGATACAAATGAAGGGGATCGCCGCGTTTTCTTTCGCCGGGCAATCCCCTTTTATGTCGTTTTGTGCGCCTGAATATCGCGCGGCGGTCTCGCCCGATCCGTTTACCGGATCACGGCTTCCACGCGATGCCTGCACGGCGCGGCGTCCGCCGGAATCACGCAGCCGTCAATCGGCTTGCCGTCCACGGTGAGCTGAATCTCGCCCTTTTCGTCCCCCGCTTGGTTGAGGATGTGCACCTCGTATTCGCTGCCGCGGAATTTGCGCGTCACGGTCAGCTCCCCGAGCTCCTTGGGCAGGCACGGGTCGATCTTCAGGCCGTCGTAATCCGGCTTAACGCCCAGAATCCCCTGCGACGCGGTGTAGAAGCTCCACGCCGCCGTGCCGGTCAGCCAGCTGTTCTTCGCCTCGCCGAAACGCGGCGCGTAAGGCCCCGCGACCATCTGGCTGTATACATACGGCTCGGTGTGATGCAGCTTCTGATCCTCGATATAGGCCGGGCAGGTGCGGCGGTAGACGTCATAGGCGCGGCCGCCGTGGCCGAGCGCCGCCTCTGCCAGCGCAATCCACGGGTTGTTGTGGCAGAAGATGCCGCCGTTCTCCTTATATCCCGGCGGATAGGAGCTGATTTCGCCCAGCTCGACGTGATAGCGCGTGTACGGCGGCGTGAGAATCGCTACGCCGTGCTCGCTGAGCAGCTTTTCGCGGACGGAATCCAGCGCGCGCTGCGCCAGACCTTCCTTCACGCCTACGCCCGCCATGACCAGGAAGCCCTGCGGCTCAATGTAAATCTGCCCCTCGTCGCACTCGTGCGAGCCGACCTTGTGGCCGAACGCATCATACGCGCGCAGGAACCACGCGCCGTCCCATCCGTGCTCGAGCACGGCCTTTTCCATCGCGGCCTTGTGTCCCGCGACGGCTTCCGCCTCCTCGTTCCAGCCGAAGCGGCGACAAAGCTCGGCATAATCCGGGCATACGCCGACAAACATGCCCGCGATGAAGAGCGATTCCGCCACGCCGGATTCAAAATTCGCCGTCGTCTGAAAGCTCTCGCCCGGCGTCTTGGAGAAGCAGTTGAGGTTGAGGCAGTCGTTCCAGTCCGCGCGGCCGATCAGCGGCAGTCCGTGCGGGCCGAGGTGCTCCACCGTATAATGGAAGCTGCGGCGCAGGTGCTCCATCAGCGGCTCGGCCTTGCTCTCATCGTTGTCAAACGGCACCTTCTCCGAGAGAATCCCGATATCGCCCGTCTCCTTGACGTAGGCCGCCACGCCGAAAATCAGCCAGAGCGGATCGTCGTTGAAGCCGGAACCCACGTCGAAATTGCCGCGCTTGGTCAGCGGCTGATACTGATGATAGGCGCTGCCATCCGGGAACTGCGTCGCCGCGATATCCAGAATCCGCTCGCGGGCGCGCGCGGGAATCAGGTGCACAAAGCCGAGCAGATCCTGTGTGGAATCGCGGAAGCCCATGCCGCGGCCGATGCCGGATTCATAATAGCTGGCCGAGCGCGACATGTTGAAGGTCACCATGCACTGATACTGGTTCCAGAGGTTGACCATGCGGTTGAGCCGCGCCTCGCCGCTGTCCACCCGGTAGATGGAGAGCAGCTCGTCCCAATATTTCGCCAGCGCGTCAAACGCCGCGTCAAACTGCGCTTCGCTTTCAAACGCTTTCAGCAGCGTATAGGCGGGCGCTTTGTTGACGACGTTCGGCGCGGAAAACTTTTCCGCCTCCGGGTTTTCGCAATAGCCCAGCACAAAGATGAAGCTCGCGCGCTCGCCCGGTTTCAGCGCGACGCGCAGATGGTGGCTGCCGACGGGCGCCCAGCCGCTGGCGACGCTGTTGCCGCTCCTGTTTTCAAACACGGCGCGCGGCTCGCCAAAGCCGTTGTACGCGCCGAGGAAGCGCTCGCGGTCGGTATCGAAGCCGTCCACCGGCGCGTTGACCGCGTACACGGCAAAATGGTTGCGGCGCTCGCGGTATTCCGTCTTGTGATAGATCGCACTGCCCTCGATCTCGACCTCGCCGGTGGAGAAGTTGCGCTGGAAGTTGGTCGTGTCGTCCTGCGCGTTCCACAGGCAGAACTCGACGAAGCTGAACAGCGAAACCTCCTTCGCCGCGTCGGAGCGGTTGGTCAGCTCGACCTTGGTGACCAGCGCGTTCACGCCGCGCGGCACCATCGCGGTTTCCACCGCCTCAAGGCCGTTCTTTTCGCCCGTGATGCGGGTATAACCGAGGCCGTGGCGGCACTCGTAGCGATCCAGCGGCGTTTTGACCGGCATGAACCCCGGCGTCCAGACCACGCCGCCGTCGTTGATGTAGAAATACTGCCCGCCCGCGTCGGTCGGCACATTGTTGTAGCGGTAGCGGGTCAGGCGCAGCATGCGCGCGTCCTTGTAGAAGCTGTAGCCGCCGCTCGTGTTGCTCATCAGGGTGAAGAACGCTTCGCTGCCCAGATAGTTGATCCAGGGCGACGGCGTTTGCGGCTCGGTGATGACGTATTCCCGCGCCGCGTCGTCAAAATAGCCGTACTGCATGGGGTTTCCTCCTTTTTTATGGATGCATCGAAACGGCGTGAGCTCCGCCGATGCGAAATCGGTTTCGTAACGTTTTATTTCTTTCTGATGGATTCTATGACAACTATATCCCATTTATGCCGAAAAATCAAGCATTTTCAGTGATTTTTCGTCTTTTGATTTTTGAGCCGCCTTCGGCGCACCCGCCTTTTTTTGAAAACGAATTCGCGTGCTTCCTATATATCCCCTTGTGAAAATGTCAACGGATTTGAGCATTTTGACCATTCAAGCCGCTTGCTTTCAGAAAAAATTTCTATTTTTTGAAAAAAGTGCTTGCATTTTTGGAAAACCCGTCGTATAATGAAACTACGAAAACGATTTAGAACATTTCGAATTCACCAAATTCAACAAACAGGAAGATGGAAACATGGCCGTAACAATCAAAGAGCTGTCCGCTCGGTGCGGCCTGTCCGTCTCGACCGTCAGCAAAGCCTTAAACGATTATCCTGACGTCAGCGAGGAAACCCGCCAGCAGGTTCGCGCCGTGGCCGACGAAATGGGCTACCGCCCCAACGCCATCGCGCGGAGCCTCAAGATCGGGCGCACGTTCAACCTCGGCGTGCTCTATTCGGACGACACCGAGAGCGGCTTCACCCACAGCTATTTCTCCCCCGTGCTGCAATCCTTCAAGCAGGAGGCCGAGCGCCGGGGCTACGATATCACCTTCATCACCCACAACATGGGGCACTCCAAGATGACCTACCTCGAGCATTGCCGCTATCGCAATGTGGACGGCGTTTGCATCGTCTGTTCCCACTTCGACGACGGCGAAGTGCTCCAGCTCGTCTCCAGCTCGCTTCCGCTGGTCACCATCGATCACGTTTTCAACAACAGGGCGTGCATCCAATCCGAAAACAGGCAGGGCGTCGAGGCGCTCACCCGGCACGTTCTCTCGATGGGGCACAAGAAAATCGCGTTCGTCTACGGCGCGGAGGACACGGTCAGCGACATCCGCCTGACCACCTTCCTGCGGACGATGAACGAGGCGGGGCTCTCCGTTCCGGATGATTACCTCGTCGCCTCTCCGTATCACGATCCCGCCTCCACGAGAGAGGCGACGGCGCAGCTCCTTGCGCTGGCGGATCGCCCGACCTGCATCCTGATGCCGGATGACTACTCCGCGCTGGGCGGCATGGACGCCATTCGCGCCGCGGGTCTGAGGATTCCGGAGGATATTTCCATCACCGGATACGACGGCGTGGCCATGATTCAGATGTGCCAGCCGCAGCTCACCACCGTGGAGCAGGACGTCTCCCGGATCGGCCGCGAGGCCGCGCGCAAGCTCGTTCACCTGATTGAGCAGCCGCGCACCACGCTGCCGGAAATCATCTCCGTCCCCTGCCGCCTGATCGCCGGCAAAACCGTCGCGAAACTGGGTTGACACACAATTCCCCCTCCGCAGGAACGAGGGTGAACAATAAAAAGGAGGTTCTTATCATGAGGAAACATTTGTCTAAGGCTTTGGCTCTTACGCTTGCGATGAGCTCTCTGGCCAGCGTCTCTCTCGCCGAAGGCAGCGTGCTGAACGTCTGGTGCTGGAACGACGAATTCCAGTCCCGCTTCAACGCCTACTATCCGGAAGTCAAGGAAGTTGCGGAAGATAAGTCCACCACGACCCTGAACGACGGCACGATCGTCAAGTGGACGATCAACCCGAACGCCGACAACAACTACCAGAATAAGCTGGACGAAGCGCTCCTCGCGCAGGAATCCGCCGCCGATGACGACAAGATCGACATGTTCCTCATCGAGGCCGACTACGCGCTCAAATATGTGGATTCTCCGTACACGCTGGATGTCCGCGCCGACATCGGCCTGACCGACGGCGATCTGGACGGCCAGTATAAGTACACGCAGGATATCGCGACGGCCGACGGCGTGCTCAAGGGCGTGACTTGGCAGGCGACTCCGGGTCTGTTCGCCTATCGCCGCTCCATCGCCAAGGATGTGCTCGGCACGGACGATCCCGCCGAGGTGCAGACCTACCTGAGCGATTGGGATAAGTTCAACGAGGTCGCCGCGAAGGCCGCCGAAAAGGGCTACAAGATGCTCTCCGGCTACGACGACAGCTACCGCACCTTCTCCAACAACGTTTCCGCTCCGTGGGTGGACGGCACGACCGTCAAGGTTGACGCGAACCTGATGAAGTGGGTCGAGCAGACCAAGGAATTCACCGACAAGGGCTACAACAACAAGTCCAGGCTCTGGGATAACACCTGGGCGGCCGATCAGGGGCCGGAAGGCAAGGTCTTCGGCTTCTTCTACTCCACTTGGGGCATCAACTTCACCCTGCTGGGCAACTCTCTGGCCGTTCCGGTCTCTGAGGGCGGCAAGGAAGAAGTCGGCAACGGCATCTTCGGCGATTACGCGGTTTGCGAAGGCCCGCAGTCCTATTACTGGGGCGGCACCTGGATGTGCGCCGCGGCCGGCACGGATAACGCCGAGACCATCAAGAACGTCATGCTGAAGCTGACCTGCGACAAGGCCATCGACAAGCAGATCACCCTCGACACGCAGGATTACACCAACAACATCGAAGCCATGAACGAAATCGCGGGCAGCGATTATCAGTCCGCGTTCCTCGGCGGCCAGAACCACATCGCGCTGTTCGCCAAGTCCGCTGAGAAGATCGACATGAGCAACGTCGGCCCGTACGATCAGGGCTGCAACGAGCAGATGCAGAATGCGTTCCGCGACTACTTCGACGGCACCATCGACATCGACGCCGCGAAGAAGAACTTCGAGACCGCGATCATGGAGCTCTATCCGGAGCTGACCGAGGTTGTCTGGCCGGAATAATCCCCGGAATCATCCAACCCATACAGCCAATGGGGCGGGCGCTCTGCCCGTCCCATTTTCTTATCCTCTTATCCTCTAACCGCTCTTATCCCCTTTATCGCGTGGCGATAAAGTCCCTCGTCTACAGTCTAAAAAAGAAAGGTGATTCGCATGCAAGCGCCCGCAAAAGGAACCAAGCGCCGCTCAATCAGCTACGCGAAATGGGGCTATATTTTCATCGCGCCGTTCTTCATCGCCTTTGCGATTTTCCAGCTGATTCCGCTCGCTTCGACCATCTATTACAGCTTCTTTGAGTATTATCGCAGCGGCTTGAAGGTTATCGGCCCCAACTTTACGGGCCTTAGCAATTACGTCAAACTGCTCAGTCTGGATCTGCCCAAGTATCTGGGCAACACACTGCTTCTCTGGATTCTCGGCTTTGTGCCGCAGATCATCGTTTCGCTGCTGCTGGCCGTCTGGTTTACGGATAACCGCCTGCGCATCCGCTGCCAGCCGTTCTTCAAAACCGTGATCTACATGCCCAACCTGATTATGGCCTCCGCGTTCGCCATGCTCTTCTTCGCCCTCTTCTCGGATAACGGCCCGGTCAACGCCGCGCTGGTTTCCGCGGGCATCCTCAAGGAGCCGTTCCGCTTCCTCTCCAGCATTGCGGGCACACGCGGTCTGGTCGCGCTGATGAACTTCCTGATGTGGTTCGGCAACACGACCATCCTGCTGATGGCCGCCGTCATGGGCATCGACCTGAGCCTGTTCGAAGCGGCGGAGATCGACGGCTGCACGCCCAGCCAGATCTTCTGGAAGATCACCATGCCGCTCATCCGTCCCATTCTAGTCTACGTGATGATTACCTCGCTGATCGGCGGCCTCCAGATGTTCGACGTGCCGCAGATTTTGACCAACGGCAAGGGCAATCCGGATCGCTGCGCGACGACCATGATTATGTACCTCAACAACCACATGTTCAGCAAGAACTACGGCATGGCCGGCGCGGTTTCCGTCATTCTGTTCATTATCTGCGCCGTTCTGTGCGTCGTGATTTATCGCTCGACCAATGAAGACGAGGGGAGGAAAAAGAAATGACTACGCAAGCCGTAAGGGATAAGGGCGCCGAGCAGAGCAGGCGCGAGCTGCTGACGCGCCGCATCGTGAGCTATCTGGTGCTGGCGATTCTCTGCTTCCTCTGCCTGTTCTTCTTCTATGTGCTCCTCATCAACGCCACGCGCAACCATTACCAGATTCAGCGCGGCTTCTCCTTCCTGCCCGGCAAGTCGTTCACGACGAACCTGAAAAACGTGCTGGCGGACGCGAACATCCCGATTCTTTCGGGCATCAAGAACAGCCTGCTCGTCGCCGCTCTCTCCGCGGCGCTCTCGATCTACTTCTCCGCGCTGACGGCCTACGGCGTGCACGCCTACGACTTCAAGCTCAAGAAGATCGCTTCCGCGTTCATCATCCTCATTATGACGATGCCGACGCAGGTTTCCGCGCTGGGCTTCCTCCGCCTGATGACGAACATGAAGCTCACCGATACGCTGATTCCGCTGTTCCTGCCGAGCATCGCCGCGCCGACGGTATATTACTTTATGATTTCCTACATGAAGAGCAACCTGCCGATGGAAATTGTGGAGGCCGCGCGCATCGACGGCTCCGGCGAATTCCACACCTTCAACTACGTCGTTCTGCCGATTATGAAACCGGCGCTCGCCGTGCAGGCGATTTTCACCTTCGTCGCCTCGTGGAATAACTACTTCGTCCCCGCCCTGATCCTGACCAGCAACAAGAAAAAGACCCTCCCGATTTTGATCGCCCAGCTTCGCAGCGCGGACTTCCTCAAATTCGATATGGGTCAGGTGTACATGCTGATCGCCATCGCGATCATGCCGGTCATCATCATCTACCTGTTCCTGAGCAAGTTCATCGTCGCGGGCGTCGCCCTCGGCGGCGTGAAGGGCTGACCTTCGTGTCCTTTGCCTCCCTCTTTTTCGAGGGAGGCTTTTTCGTTGCTGCAATAATTGAGCAAAAAGCAAATTCTGTACAAAACGCGGGCGCGCAATGCGCGCCCCTACGGGTACGCGGTTGCTTTTTTCGCAACGTTGTAGGGGCGCGCATCGCGCGCCCGTTATCGAAATTTATGCAGAATTTCGGATTTGCTCATTTACTGCTCTGTCCTGATGCTTTGCCTTTCAGTTTTCCGGATTGTCGGCGCTTTCTTCCCTGTCCGTCGGCTCGCCGAGATAGCTCAGGCGGATCGTCCGGCCGCTTTGCAGACCGCGCAGCGTGACGGTCTTTCCCCGCACGCTGACCACGCTGTATTCGCCCTTCGTCGGATACGGCTCGTCGCCCACGGTGATTTCGTACCCGCTTCCGCCGAAATAGCCTTCCTTCCCCGCGATGCAGCAGCTTCCGTCCTCGCGGAAGACGTATTCCGTGCCGCGCGTGTCCTTCCATCGGCCGATGAGCTGATAGACGTAGGCCTCCATCCGCTTCTTCGCGGTCTTGTTGCCCTCGATGCGCTTGAGAATGGGCAGCGCGTCGAGCGGCTTGCCCAGCGCCGTCAGCTCCTGCGCCCGCGCCAGACAGGCCGATTCATACATGTCGTGCATCTGCGCGTAGCGCGACGGCAGTTCGCTTTCGTAATACGCCGCCAGCTCGTCGATCACAGCGGCGTAATTGCCCAGCTCCGTATCCATCCGCGCGCTGTTATAATCCGCGCTCAGCCATGCGTCCTCGCTGTCCGTCACGCGCTGCTTCGCGTCCTCATAGCTGCCCAGCTCGGCGAACGCCTTCGCCGCCGCTTCGTATTCCTGCGCGTCAAACAGCGCGGCGGCCTTGGCGTAGCGCGCCTGCATGGCGCCGTCCTCCGCGTCCAGATACGCGCCGCAGGCCTCGTAAAGCGCAATCGCCTCGTCGTATTCGCCCGCGCTCATCGCCCGCTGTGCCAGCAGATAGCGGCAGCGCTGCGCCTGCTCGGGCGCATCCTGCACGTCGCCCAGCACTTCAAATGCGTCCAGCGCATCCTGAAGCTCGCCCGCGTTCATCGCCGTCTTTGCGATTTCATACCGACATTCATCGGCCTGCGCGGCCGCGTCACCGTAGTCGCCCAGCGCTTCGAAGCGATCCAGCGCCGAATGGATATCCTGCGCCTTTTCGCTCATCGCCAGCTCGTATTCCAGCGCGTTGCCCCGCGCCATCGCATCTTCATAACCGCCCAGCGAATAGAACTCGATGGCGGCGGCTTCCTTCTGCCCGTCCGAAACGAGCTGCTCGGCATAGGCGTACACCGCGCGGTTGATCGCCGCCCGCGTCTCCTCGCTTTCGGGGAGCTGCTCCAGCCAGCCGATGGCCGTCTGGTTGTCGCCCGCCTCCAGCGCCGCGTTGCCCAGCGTCGTCGCCACATCCGCGAATTTCTGCGGCGCGTCCTTGTAATCGCCTGCCGCCAGAAGCTGCTCGGCCGCCTTTTCCAGCTCGCCCGCGGAAAGCGCGTTCGTGCCCGCCGTATAGCGGCAGAGCTGGCCGCGCGTCTGCGCGTCCTCATACACGCCGAGGCTCTCAAACAGCGCCGCGGCGGCTTCGTATTCGCCCGCCTGCTGCTTTTCCAGCCCCAGCGCGTAGCGGCACTGGCGGATCAGCGCAATCGCGTCCCCCGTGTCCGAAACCAGCATGAACTGGTCGCACGCGGCCTGATACTGCCCCTCCCGCATGAGCTGGCGGCCATAGAGATAGATGCAGTCCGTCTTCTGCGCCGCCGCGTCCTCATAATCGCCCAGCGAGCCGAAACGCTCGATGGCCGTCGGATATTCCAGATGTTCCTTCGCCGCCTTGGCGACATCGTAAATCATCCGGCGCAATGTGCCGCGCGCCTCTTCGTTCGCCGAGAGCGGCGTCAAAAGCGCCTCCGCCGTGTCGGTATCGCCGCCCGCGATGGCCAGCTTGGCGCGCGCGATGATCGCCTTTTCCGCCCGCTGCGTGTCGCCGATTTCCTCGGCGCGCTTCGCCGCCTGCTCGTAGGCCGAATCCGTGCCCACGTTCATCAGGCCGTCGATGATCTTCTGCTCCGCCGCGTCCATGCCCGCCGCCGCGCCGAACTCATCCGGCCAGTATCGGTCGATCAGCGCATACAGCTCCTTCGCGTCCGCCGCAAGGCCGCGATCCAGCTTGTCCCCGGCATACAGGCTCAGCGCGCAGGGCGCGCCCCAGCGCGCCGCCGCCAGCAGCAGCGCGACAAACGCCAGCAGCGTGATGACCGTGCGCAGGCGCTTTTTCTGCTTTCTCTGCTTTTTCTGTACGGCCTTCATCTGCTGCACGGTCTGCTCGCTGGAGCGGCGCAGCGTCTCGCGCGTCTTTTCCTCCAGCATGCGCTCCTTGCGCCCCAGCGTCGAATCAATCGCCGCGAAGGAATACGCCTTGACCGTGTGTGCCCGGTCGCGCCCGCAGCGCAGGCAGCGATCGTCGCTCGTGCGGTTGGCTCGCCCGCAGACGCAGAGCCAAACCGTGTCGTCCTCCCGCGCGTAGCCCACCGCATCCGGCCCGGCGACCGAACGAAGCCGATCCAGCTCGCGCCCGGGCGGCAGGGCATTGGGGCTGTATTCGCGCACATTGCGCTCCTCTCGCCGCCAGATCACGCCGTCCTGATACCAGACCTTCTCCACGGCGGCCTCCACGCGCGCCACGTTTTCAACGTGTTCTGGCGCAAACGCGCCGGAGAAGTTCTCCCGCGGCTCACCGTGCGCGCCCGCGCGGACAAGCCGCCCGCCGAGGCGCTGATCCTCCGCGTCAAAGCAGATGATATTCATCTGGATGCTGTCGATCACCTTATCCGAAAGGTTGAAAAAGTCGATCAGGCAGAGAATCTGCCCGTTTTCATTTGTATCCTCGGTTTCCCGCTGAATCGTCACCCGGACGATCTCAACCGGACAGGTTAAATCGCTCTTCATCGTATTTCCCCTATGCTTTCTTCGTTCAAAGCGCCTTGAGCCTTGCGATCTCCTCCGCGCTCAACTCGCGCCACTCGCCCCGGCGCAGGTCGCCCAGCTCCAGCGGGCCGAACCGCACGCGGCGCAGCAGCAGCACCTTGTGCCCCACGCTGTCAAACATCCGGCGCACCTGCCGGTTGCGCCCCTCGTGAATCGTCACCAGAATATCGGAAAACAGGCTCTCGTCGCGCACCACGCGCACCTGCGCGGGATAGGTTCGGCGCTCATCGCCTTCCATATACACGCCCCGGCGCAGCCGGTCGAGCGCGTCGTTGCTCGGGTTGCCCGTCACGCGCGCCAGATAGACCTTATCCACCTCGCAGGAGGGATGCGTGAGCCGCTGCGCCAATTCGCCGTCGTTGGTGAGCAGCAGCAGCCCCTCGCTGTCATAATCCAGCCGCCCGACCGGGTAGAGGCGGACGGGGAAATCCGCGAAGCGATCCATCACCGTTTCGCGCCCCTTGTCGTCGCTGACGGTCGTGACCTCGCCCGCCGGTTTGTGATAGAGGATGTACCGCTTTTCTTCCTCCGGCGTGATGATCCGCCCGTCAAGCGTCACCACGTCGCCGTCCTCCACCTGCGTGCCCATCTGGGTGATGGTTTCGCCGTTGACCGCCACGCGCCCCGCGGCAATGATTTCCTCGCATTTGCGTCTTGCGGCCACACCGCACATCGCCATGTATTTTTGCAGCCTCATTCCATGCTTCTCCTTATAACATCCATCGTGAAACGACCCGCCGCACATCCAGCGCCAGCCGTTTGCTTTCCACATATTCGCTCAATACGATCTCGCACGAGGCCAGCGCCTTGCCGCCCACGACCACCTGCGCCGTGCCGATATGCTGCCCCGCGTAGCCCGGCGCGCGAACCGCCTGCGGCACGTCGAGCACAACCTGCGCGTTTTCGCCCTCGCATAGCGGCACGCGGAGATCCTGCATCGCGCAGAGCCGCGCGCTCGCCTGCCGTCCGTCGATGACGGCGATCTTTCCGGCGGCCATCGTCGGCCCGAGCACGCGCGCCATCGTGTAGGTTTCAAAGCAGGCGTCCATCAGCCGCGCCGCCTCGTCAAACCAGTCCGAACAATTCAGCACCACGCCGACCAGCTCCATCCCGTCCCGGCTCGCGCCGAAGACCAGGCAGCGCCCCGCGCGGCTGGTGAACCCCGTTTTAACGCCCGTCGCGCCGGGGTAGGTTTCCAGCAGCCGGTTCTTGTTTCTGAGCTGGCGGCTGTACGTCCGCCCCGCCCACGGGATTTGCGCCGACCGGGTGGAAACGATCCGCCGAAACGCCTCGTTGCCCATCGCCGCGCGGGCAATCCGCGCCAAATCGTAGGCCGTCGTCACGTGCGTGTCGTCCGGCAGGCCGTTCGGGTTGGAAAAATGGGTGCCGGCCGCGCCCAGCTCCGCCGCCCGCGCGTTCATCATCCGCACAAACTGCGGCACGCTGCCGCCGATATGCTCCGCAATCGCCACGGCCGCGTCGTTTCCGCTGGCGAGCATCAGCCCATAGAGCATCTGCTCCAGCGTCAGCGTTTCGCCCTCCGCGAGGTAGATCGACGTGCCCGGCACGCCGAACGCATTGGACGAGCAGGTGACCTCGCTGCTTAAATCGCCGTTTTCAATCGCCAGCAGCGCCGTCATCACCTTCGTGGTGGAGGCCATCGGCAGCCGCGCGCGGGCGTTATATTCAAACAATACGCGCCCGGTTTCCATTTCCATCACGCAGGCGGCCTTCGCGCTGGTTTCGCCCTGCGCCAAACCCCCACTATGATTATACATAAAAATCAGGGCGATGAAAAGCCCTGCCGCCCATCTTTTCGTGTCGCTCACCCCTGCTTTTCCTTTTTTTGCTCGGTTTTTGGCTCGGAAAATCGCGTTTCAAAATACCTGCGGTTGGCCAGCGCCGCCGCGTCGCCCGGATGCAGCAGCAGCGCGCGCTCGTTCATCTGCGCGGCCAGCCGGTATTGCCCCATGCGGTCATAGCACACGCAGAGCTGCATGGCCGGAACGTAATCATACAGCTCCGGCCGCACGAATCCGCCGCCCTCCGGCGGTCTGCACAGCATCGCCGCGCGATACCAGAAGGCCGCCGCCTGCCACGCGCTCTCCTCCATCTCCAAATCGCCCAGCGCGCAGAGCGCCTCCGCCCTCGGCGCGCCCAGCGCCAGCGAGGCCAGCAGCGATTGCCGCGCCTCCGCGCGCCGCCCCAGCCTTTGCAGACATTCCGCGCGCTGAATATATGCGTCGATGCGGTTTTCAATCCACCCGTCCGGCATGGCCAGAAACTGCGCAAACGCCCGTTCGGCCATCCCCGGATCGCCCCAATCCATCCATTCCCGCGCGTAATAATAGCTGTCCCGCGCGGTCATCCGCCGCCCGCGCGCCATCCACTTTTCATAGATATCCAGATTGCGCCTGCCCTGCGGCGGCTTATCGCCCCGCTCGTGGCGAATCACGATGTCCTCGTGGAGCACGTTGCCCGATACGCGCATCGCCTCGTGCACCACGCCGGAGAAGACGAAGCCCGCGTCCCGGCGCACGATCCGCTCCCGCTCATAGATCAGCGTCGGCCGCCCGTCCTGCCCGATCCCCGTGTGATACGGCGTCATCACCGCGTCCACGTCGGCGGTCAGGCGGTTTTTGAGCGCCATCAGCTTCTCCTTTTCGCTGCGCTCCACCACGTCGTCCGCGTCCAGCCAGAGGATGAACGGCTTTGTCGCGCGGTCGAGGGAGGCGTTGCGCGCGGCGGAAAAATCGTCGTCCCATGCGTAATCATAGACGCGGCTTGTAAACTGACCGGCCACGCGCTTGGTGCCGTCCGTCGAGCCCGTGTCCACGATGACGATTTCATCGACCGCGCCCTGCACGCCGCTCAGGCATCGCGCGAGCCGTTCCTCTTCGTTTTTGACGATCATGCAAAGCGAAAGTTCCGTCATGGCGCTCCTTTCCGCCCCCGGTCTGGCGCACACCGGGCGGCTCTCTCTCATAGAGTATGTCGGGAGACGAAAAAACACGCTCCCCCATTTCCATGAAAGCAGGTGACTCTTTTGCCGTATTATGTCGCAGGTTCATGTTCTCCGCAGAGCTGTTCGAGCGCCCCGTGCATGCAGGGCGTTCCGGGCGACCGTTTCGGCGCTTTCTGTCCGCGTCCCCCGTTCCCGCCGCCCTTCCCGCCGAACTGCCCCGTCTGCCCGACCGGGCCGCAAGGCTCCGTCGGCCCCATGGGGCCGCAGGGCGTGCAGGGGCCGACCGGCCCGCAGGGGCCTCAGGGTCCGCAGGGCGCGCAAGGGCCGCAGGGTGCGCCGGGTCCCACCGGCCCAACCGGCCCGCAGGGCGCAGTCGGCGCGACGGGGCCGCAGGGCATTCAAGGCGCGCAGGGTTTTCAGGGCGCGCAGGGACCGGCCGGCGCGACGGGCGCACCCGGCCCCGCGGGGCCTGCCGGCGCGGCTGAGCTTTCCGCCTATGCGCTCGGCGGCGCGCAGGGCACGTTGAACGCGGCGGCCAACACGCCGATCGCCTTCCCGTCCTTCGTCGCCCAGCCCGCCGCATCTGTAACGCAGAACGCGGGCACGTTCACGCTCGTCACGCCGGGCACCTATCTGGTGACCGCCGTGCTCAACCCGCCGCCCAGCTCGGCGCTCGCGACGGACGCGGTTCTGCGCGCCAACGGAACGCCCATTTCCTCCACGCAGACGCGCATCGCCAACGGCGACAACGCCGCTTCCTACACGCTTCAAACGCTGGTCACATCGACCGGCGCAACGACCGTCAGCCTGACCGCCTCCGGCGCGCTGGCGCTGACCGGAACGACCCCCGAGGATACGCTCGCCTCCATCACATTCCTGAGAATCGGATAAACGCAAAGCCCGCCCGGCAAAAGCCGAGCGGGCAGCTTGTTGACATCAGCAAACCTGGCTTGAATCGCAAAATCAAGAAATTCAGCGATTCTTTCGTTTGCGGAAAGGGCTATTCTCCCCCCATTCGGGGGGGAAGAATAGCTTTTTGTCTACGGTCTGCCCGCCCGGCAAGCGCCGGGCGGGTTGATGTGTTATTGGGGAAAATCAGTCGCCGAAGCCCGGCAGACCCTCGATCGCATACGCGCGAACCGGACAGGAATCCGCGCCGACGATCGGCAGCGGCGAATAGCTCATAAAGAACGTATCCTTCTCCAGATATTCAAGGTTCTTGAGCACCTCGAGGAACACGCCGTCATAGGCCATGATGATGTCGTGGAAGGGCTTGACGTCCGCCTCGCAGTTCTCGATGGACACGCCGTCGCCGAAGCCGACGCACTTGACCTTGTGGTCGCGCATCCAGTTTGCGGTTTCCGCGTTGACAAACAGGCGCTTATCCGCCGGGCTGTTGGTTTCCGGGGTGAACGGCGGGAACTTCCAGTTGCTGTCTAGAATGACGATATCGCCCTCCTGAATCCGGTCGCCGCAGGCACGGTCGAGATCCGCGCCGGTAATGTGGCTGTTCGGCTCGAGGAAGTCGATGTTGACGTAGATCGCGCGCCCCATGAACGTGGTCAGCGGCAGCTCGCCGACGGACTTGCCATCCTCAAAGTGATGATACGGGCACTCGCAGTGGGTGCCGAGGTGGCTGGTCAGATCCAGCGCGGTGTGGAAATCCGGAATCGGGCCGCCGGTGTTATAGCGGATCAAATGGCAGCGGCGGCTTTCGGTCTTCGGGTCAAGCACCTTCGTCAGATCGACGATACGCAGGTTGCCCATCTTGTATACGCAGTCAGGCATGGGGATTCCTCCTTTGGAGAGCTTTTGAAATCTTTGATACCTTGCGATTTTATTATAACAAAAACCCGTGTTTTGTCAATCGCGAACCGGCAGGAATTGCTTATCGACAAACGCGGCCTTTGGGTGTATGATGGATGCGTGAGAAAAGCGTTTCCCATTTGATTTGGAATCGACCCATTTCGGCATTTGTTTTTTTTGAGGAGATTTTCATGCCTGCATCGTATGTTCACCAGTCCGTCGCGGCGCACGCCGCCGACGCGCTTTCCCTTTTCACCTCCGACGCGGAGCGCAGCGCGCTGCTGGCGGGCGCAGAGGGGCCTGACCCGATGTTCTTCTGCTTCCGCCCCGGCAAGCCGTTCGCGCCGGTCGTCGCCTCCCTGCTGCACACGCAGAAAACGGATGATTTTCTGCTCGCCCTCTGCGATGCGTGCGCGGGCGACGCGCTTCTGCGCGCGTACTGCTGCGGCTTTTTCACGCATTATGCGACGGATACCACATTCCATCCGTTCGTTTACGCCCATTCTCTGACGGCGGCGGGCAAGTATTCCGGCAACGCGCACTGTACGCTGGAACACCAGCTCGAAACCCTGCATTACCGCCGCGAAGGCCACGCGACCGGCCTGCCGGTTCAGATGGGCGGCTTTGCCGCGCTGGATGCCGCGCAGCGCAAAAAGATCGCCGCCGCGCTTTCCGCCACGCTCGCGCGCGTGTTTCCGGATTCCGTCCTCTCGCCCGTCCGGCTGGAAAAATGCTTTTCGGACGCGGTCGGCCTGTGCCGCTTCCTCCGCTCCGAGGACGGCAGGCGCTACCGCACGCTGGGCGGCATGCTCTCCCCCTTCAAGCTGGATGAAACGCTCCATGCGCACATGATGCCCGCCGAGCCGCCGCAGGCGGATATCGCCAACGACGCGCATGCCCCGTGGGCGTCCATCTGGACGCCGGACGAGGTGCGGCATGACAGCTTCAGCGATCTCTTCGCCGCTTCCGTCGCCCGCGCCGAGGCGCTGGCTTCCGCCGCGAACGCGCTGATGCTGGGGCGCGGCTCGTATGCCGCGCTGCGCTCGCTGCACGGCGGTTTGAGCTATGATTCCGGCCTGCCGTGGCGGGAAACCTGCCCGCCGTCACAGGCGCCGGGCGCAGCGGCGGATTGAGCCCGCCCGCGCACCTGAGCCGCGTTATTTCCCTTTTGCAAAAAATTCTAAGAAGCCATTGCAATCCGTGCCCCGATTGGGTATAATGCTCCTGTCACAAGCGATTCGTGAAGATGGCAGGGCGCTGCTTCGCGCAGCGACGGTACGGATGCGTTAAGTGCTCGTGTGTGGGAAAAACACGGGACGAAGAAACAAGGCTTTCGCGGTATCCCTCCGGCCCAGAACTGTCTCTTTATTACGGTCATCTCTGCGAATCATCCCCGCCCGGCTCGCCGGGTCTATGATACGCGGAGGTGTTTTTTGATGCACGGCTTTTTTTCTCGTTTCCTCAAAAAATTTCCCGATTCGGCGCGCACCCTGCGCCGCACGCAGACGCTGACCACCGTCGGCCTGTTTCTGGCCATTCAGATGGTGCTCTCCTCCTACGGCGTGATTCAGCTCAACGACAGCCTTAAAATTTCGCTGGCGCATCTGGCGCTTGCGCCGACGGCCATGCTCTTCGGCCCGGTCGCGGCCGCGCTTCAGGGCGCGCTGAGCGACATTCTGGGCTTTCTGCTCAAGCCGACGGGGCCGTATTTCCCCGGCTTCACGATTTCGGCGGCGCTGGGCGGCATGATTTACGGCGCTTTCCTCTTTGAAAGCGACCGCAGGCTCTGGCAGATCGTCCTCGCCCGCGCGGTCATCATGGTGTTCGTCAACATCGCGCTCAACACATTTTTCCTCACGATGCTTTACGGCCCGTCTCAGGCGGCGATGCTTCCGGTTCGCGCGCTGAAAAACGCCATGCAGTTCCCGATTGACTGCCTGCTGCTGACGGCCGTTTGCCGCACCGTGCAGCGGATTCCCACGCCCGCAGGGGTTCGGTAAGCGCCTGAAATTCCTTTTCCCCGTCTGTCAAAAGACCGGCACTTCGCGAAAGCCGTCCGCTTTCCCGAAACGCCGGTCTTTTTTCATCCAATCAATGAGCAAATCCGAAATTTTGTACAGATTCCGATAGCAGGCGCGCCCGCGTTTCAGTATTCAATGCCTTCTCTGGCCGCCAGCTTTTCCGTCTGAAATGGATGCTTTCGCGCGATGATTTCCGAGACGTAATCCGCCTTTTCGCGCAGCCACTCCGGCGCGTTGCGCCCGGTTGAAACCACGTCGCCGAACATCAGCGCCGCGTCGATCAGCCTTTCCGCGTTTTCCCGCGTCACCATGCCGCAGGCAAGCGCCACGTTCAGCTCGTCCAGCACCGTCAGCGCGGGGCGAAGCCCCTCCGCCTCGCTTTGAATATCCGCCGCCTGCGCGTTCTGCTGCTTCGCGGCCTCTTCCTTCTGCGCCGCCGTCATCGCGAACACAAAGCCCGAAATCGGTTTGGCGGGGTACACCGTCGCCCGTTCAAACGTCTTCAGTGCCGCCAGCTCGCCGCTCCGCCCGTCCTTCAAAAACTGCGCGATCAGCACGCGCCGCCCGTGGCCGAGGCTGCGCAGCGCCAGCCCCATCGCCGCCGTCGTCTTGCCCTTGCCGTCGCCGGTATACACATGCAGCTTTCCCGTCATGGCATAACCCTCCGATACATCCCCACAAACAGCTTCGGCGAGAGCAGCAGCAGCGCACCCTGCGCCGCGATGGCCGCGTCTCCGCTTTTCAGCGCGTATCGCGCCAATTCCCACCGATGCGCCTTCAAAAAGGCCATCGCTTCCCCGGCGACCGTCGGCGGCAGACGGTATGCCGGAATGTTTTTGCCCACGTTCAGCGCGATCTGCCCCACGCGCCTTTGAAGTGCCGCCCTCGCCGCGCCGCTCGGCAGCGTCCGCGCCAGCGCATCCAGCCGCGCGCACACCTGCGCATAGCTGGCGCACCACTTCACGCTCCCGGCGAACGAGGCCATGATGCTCCCCGGCCGCTGGCGGTATTCCAGAATCACCGCGTCAAACGCCGCCGCGCGCTTCGCCCGAATCAGCGCTGGCGCCTGAAACAGCTCATCCTCAAATAAAAGCCCTTCCGCCATGCGCAGGCCGTTTTCCAGCAAAAACGCGCGGCGATATACGCACTGCCAGACCATCGGCTCGTATGTCCCGCTTCGGCATTGCGCCGCAAGCAGCGCCCCGCCCTCCAGCACATCGGTCGGGCAAATGGCCGCGCCGTCGGTCAATTCGCCCGTTTCGTCGTTCAAAAAGCAAAAGCGCGCTTTCGCCATGTCCAGCCGCTTTTCCCGCGCCGCCTGCGTCAGCCGCCAGAGCGCCTCCGCGCGCGGCACATCGTCGCTATCCAGAAAATAGACGTATTCGCCCCGCGCCGCGTCCAGCCCCGTGTTGCGCGCCGCGGAAAGGCCGCCGTTTTGCGCCCTGCGAATCACGCGCGCATTCGGATGCGCCGCGCAGTATGCCGCCGCAATCGCCGCGCTGCCGTCCCGCCCGCAGTCGTCCACCAGCAGAATTTCGCTCTCCTCCTCCGGAAGCGCGGCCAGCGCATCCAGACACGCCCCGATGTATTTTTCCACCTGATAAAACGGAATCACCACGCTCAACTGCATGCCGTTCCCTCCCTCCGGGCGGCAATTCCGGCTTGTCAACCGCCCCGTTTTGTGCGATAATAAACGATGTATGTATTATAGCATATTGCTGCGCAGGAGGAAAGAGCGTTGATTAGCGTCATTGTCATCGGCAAAAACGAAGGGGAGCGGCTTGTCGCCTGCCTAAGGAGCATCCAAACCGCGCTGAGTGCGTTGGCGCACGAGGTCGTCTATGTGGATTCCTGCTCGACGGATCAAAGCCTGCAAACGGCCAAGGCGCTGGGCGCGCGCTGTTTTCTGCTCGCCGAGTGGAAGACGACCGCCGGTCTGGGGCGCTTTGTCGGCGCGAAGGAAGCGCGCGGCGAATATCTGCTGTTTCTGGATGGCGACATGCAGCTTCAGCCCGGTTTCGCGGAAAAGGCGCTGATGGCCATCGCCGCCAAGGGGTATGACGGCGTGTGCGGCGTCCGCGAGGACGTGTATCTGCGCGGCGGGGAGGTTGTCTGCCGGAACGACAATTATTTCGGCTGCACGCAGGAGCGCCTCGCGCCGGAATTCGGCGGCGCGCTGATGATTACCCGCGACGCGCTGGACGCCTGCGGCGGCTGGGCGACGGACACGATCGCCTGCGAGGAGGCCGAGCTGTACGCGCGGCTCAAGGCGATCGGCTGCCGCATCGCGGAAATCCCCGTTCCGATGATCCTGCACACGGACGCGGTGCGCGACAGCCGCAGCCCGCTTTCCACCGTCTTTTCCGCGCGTCGGCTGGGCGAAGGGCAGGCGCTGGCCTGCGCGATGAAGGCGCGTCGGGCGCGCGCCTATATCCGCCACGAACGGGAAAAATTCACCTTTTACGCGCTGGATTGGCTGGCGCTCGCGCTGCTGGCGCTTGTGCCCGGTTTCGGCCTTGGGCTGATGATGCTGATCGAGTGCATGCAGCTGGGCTGGTTTCTGGCTCAAAAGCGCCCGCGCGCGTTCATATCGCAGAAATTGTTTTTCTTCGGGCTGCCGCTGGGGCTGATGACCTATCGCGAGCGCAGCCGCGCCTATGCGGCGGAATAATCAGACGGGAGACTGCCGTATGACAAAAATCAGTTTTATCGTCGTGGCTTACAACGCCGCGCAAAGCCTCGACGCGCTGCTGGGCGACCTGCTCTCTCAGACGATCGCGCCCGAACAGCTGGAGGCGCTGCTGGTGGACAGCGCCTCCACGGACGACACCGCGCAGATCATGCGTCGCTTCGCCGCGCGCGCACCGTTTGAGGTGAAGCTGCTGGAAAACCCGAAGCGCTGGCTGGCCAGCGGCATCAACGTCGCGCTGCGCGCGGCGACGGGCGACGCCGTGATCCGTCTGGACGCGCACGCGCGCATGCCGAAGGATTTTCTGCAAAAGAATCTGGACGCGCTCGCCCGCGGGGAGGATATCGTCGGCGGGAGTGTCTGCGGCGCGCCCCCGGAAACCGCATGGGAGGCCGTCACCCGCGCGCTGGATACGTCCCGATTCTGCGGCGGCGCGGCGCCCTTCCGCAACGGCGGCGAAGCGCGCTACGTCGATACGCTGGCCTACGCGCTCTATCGCCGTGAGGTCTACGACCGCGTGGGGCTATACGACGAGCGCCTGCGCCGAACCGAGGATAACGACATGCATTACCGCATGCGCAAGGCCGGCTATCGCTTCTTTTTTTCGCCGGATATTGTTTCGTGGCATGCCGCCCGCAAGACGCTGCGCGGCCAGCTCAGCCAGAAGTGGGGCAACGGCTATTGGATCGGCCGGACGATGCGGATTCAGCCGCGCTGCTTTGCCCCGCGCCATCTCGTGCCCGCGCTGTTTGTGCTGGCGCTGATCGTGCTGGCGCTGCTCTGCCCGCTCTCCCCGCTTCCGCTGACTGCCATGCTCCTGCTCTACGGCGCGCTGGATGTGCTTTACGCCGCCAAGGCCGCGCTGGAAGCGCCATGCGGAAAGCTGCTGACCTTCATCTGCCTGCCCTTCCTGTTTCCGGTCGTGCATATCGTCTACGGAACAGGCACGCTCTGCGGTCTGCTGACTGGAAAGGCCGAAAGCCATGCTTGAGTGGATCGACGATATCACAGCATTCATCTTTCTGCATGACGCGCCGCAAAAGGCGGATATCCTCTTCATTCCCGGAAACGGCCACGCCGAGCCGTCCGAATACGCCGCTCAGTTATACCATTCGGGATACGCGCCGCTGATTCTCCCCTCCGGCCGCTTCTCCGTTACGACAGGCGGGTTCGACGGGCAGAAATCCGGCGCAAGGCGCTACGAAGGGCGTTTTGAAACGGAATGGGCGTTCATGCGGGCGGTTTTGCTGGCCAACGGCGTGCCGGATCGCGCCATCCTGCGTGAGGACGAGGCGACGTTCACCTATCAAAACGCCATTTATTCCCGCAGGCGCACGGACGCGGAAAAGCTGACCGTTCGCCGCGCCATCCTGTGCTGCATGCCGGTTCACGCCCGGCGCGCCAAGATGTATTATCAGACGCTCTTCCCCGAAACCCAGCTCCTCCTCTGCCCCGCGCCGGGGACGACCATCACCCGCGAAAACTGGATGTTCGAGCCGGACGGCATCGACCAGACGCTCGGCGAGTTGACCCGCTGCGGCAGTCAATTCCACGACATTCTGCGCGAAATCACCCTTTGACGCAGTTTCGCGCCAAATCTTGTAAAAAACCGGTTGACAAGAATCGGCTTTCATGGTATACTGAACAAGTGCTTAGGGGTATGGTGTAATGGTAACACGTGGGTCTCCAAAACCTTTGTTGAGGGTTCGAGTCCTTCTGCCCCTGCCAATGCTCGAAAATCCGAACACATTCTTCCTTCCGAAGAGATTTGTGTTCGGATTTTCTTTTTATGTTTCAACGAACCGCAAATAGACTTGATTTTCACGTACAGAAAAGCCCGGCCGATCCTCCGGCCGGGCTCCCCTTCACCATTCAATTTTCACCAGATCCTCGACGGTTACGCCGAGCGTGTGCGCCAATCGAAGCACTGTTTCGACCGTCGCGCCGTTGATGTTGCTCGCCCCGCGTTCGAGCTTTTGCAGGGTACTCAGCTTCACGCCGGATTTCATTGCCAATTCTTCCTGCTTTAAGCCTGCATTGAGGCGCGCTTCTTTGATGGTAGTCATTTCGTTTCGCCTTCTTTCTGCTTGATGTACTGGTAGAGCTTGACCGTCAGCGCCGTCAGCACAATAACCTGTGCCGCCTGCAAAATAATCCCAGAGATTTCAAGAGCCATTTTCAGCTTTTCCATTGCGTTTTACCTCCGAGCCTGATACAATAAAGATGAAGGCCGGGAGGCTTCCGCCTCCCTTCCTCCGTCCGGCGCTTATTGAGTCATCTTGTCGATGATCGTTGCGAGCAGATTGATGATTGTACCCGCAACTTCCAGCGCCCAGCCAACAGCGCGAGCTTTGCGATTGCCAGATCGCTTTGCTTGCTCTGTTGGTTTTTCTTTTTCTGGCTCATTGGCTTTCCCTCTTTTCTGATTTCTGACTATATTACACTATTTAATTGCTAGCATGTCAATGCTTTTTCTTTTGTTTTCAAAGAAAAATGCGCACTTGATACGTTTCCGTATCTCCTGCGCATATTTGTTATTCTTCCTTCTTTTCTCCCTGCGCCACGTCCAGCAGCTTCCCAAGCAGCGGCACATTCAGCCCGAAAATTTCCAGATTCTCAATCAGGCTCACCAACTCTGTGGCGATCATGTAGGTCATCGCCGCGCCGCAGACACTCGTCACGCCAAGTCCGTTGCCCACGCTCACGCATACACCGACCACCAGCCACTCAAGCCCTTTCTTCATCACGCCCATTCGTCCAATCCACAATCGGGTTGAGCATGACCTTTGCCTTAGCCATGCAGCATTCGACGAGACGACGATTCTCGTCATTATCCGAGTTCAGCATAAGGCCGTAATTGTTTTTTACCCCGACCACATCCATCACGCTCGCTTCCTTCATGCGCCGCCGGGTTGTCCGTATGCTTCGGCTTTCCGGCTGCCCAGCATCCGGCATACCGCGCGCGGGTCGATCACATCGCAAAGCGCCTCGCCGTCCCGCCCCAGCACGAGGAACGAGCCGCGAATCCCGTATATGTTCTCCGGCGCGCCGGATCGCCACGCCTCCATATTGTAGGCGGTCACATTCTCGCGCCCGTCCTCCTCCAGCGTCAGCGCCGTCAGCTCAAACGGCCCGCCGACCATGCTTTCGATGGCCTCCCGCGTACCGACGATCATCTTCACCCGCGGCGGCTTGTTCGGCCGTTTGTAAACCACCTCCAGCATCCGCGGCGCGGCCATCCTCTCGTGTTTCATAATCCGATCTCCCCTCTGCCGTCCACCAGCTCAAAAGCCGGCCTTTCCATTCTTCGATCCCTCTGGTTTGCATTTTCCTGAAGCTGGCCAAGCAGCGTCTCCGCCTGCTCCCGAATATCAAAGCTGTCCACGATGACGGGTTTCCGTCCGCCCAGCAGGCGAACCACCCGCCATCGCTTCGCGCCCGCGGCTTTCATCACCGCAAGCCGCCGCTGCCCTTCCAGTTCTGCAAAAACATCCGACGCATTAACTCCGATGCTCTCGCAGATTGCCAGCAGCGTTCCGATTTTTCCACCGTTTTCATTGTCGCCCTGCTCAAAGTGCATCAGGGTGCGCACCGCTACGCCGCTCCGCTTCGCCACGCTGGCATAAGTCAGTCCGTTGGCCACGCGCTCCCGGCGGATGATATCACCGAGCTGCTGCCAGATCGTGGCCTCCTTTTGTGTGCTCATGTGTTTTTTCTCCTTTCTTTTGGGCTTTATGGAGCACTCAGCCTTCCGAGCGCTCGAAAAACCTCAATGCCTGAACAACCGCAAGCTGCCGTTGTACAGTTCGTATGCCACGCCGCAGACGTTAAAGCGAATATAGTTCATGTCATCCGCGAAGTAGAGCGGCAGACGCTTAATCGTGCCGATCGTCCGCACAACCTGATGCCGGTTGATGCGCAAAGTCTCGACCTCGTGCCGAATTTCAACCTTGCGGGCAGAAAAGCCATATTCATCTGCAATCAGATCCTTGGCCGCTTCGTCCGTCAGCACGTCGCATCGTTTTTTCAGCGCTTCATAGTCCGCCTGCCGGACGTTTGCCTCGTCCTCATACGGCCGCCATTCTTCCTTCCGTTCCAGCTTCTCCGCCAGAAATTTAACCTCGCCCTCCAGCTTGGCAATCCACACCTCAAGCGCCTTGCGCTTATCGGCCTCCGATCTGCTCAGTTCAATCTCTGCCTGGCTCTCTTTCAGCGTCTCCTCGTAGGCAATGCGCATCGCCATGTCGTCCCTGTTCTCCATGTAGCGCTGGCAAAACTCGTGCTTGTCCAGTTTGCTATCCATGTAGGCCTTATCAATAGCCTCGTACAGCTTCGCCGTGGGATAGATCCCCGTTATCATCTGAAATTCACTAATCAGCATGGTCTTTGTCCTCCTTACTCAATGAATACCTTTATAATTACGGCCAGTCCCGAAAACACCAGCACCACCCACGCAAGCCCCATAGCCCACGCCGGAATATACATGCCGTTCTGCTCCATCACCAGCAGGATAATCAACAAATTCATTGTGCTTTTGCCTCCTCTCTTTCCCGTTCTTCTCTCTTGGCACGCCAATATGCCATCTCCGCCGAATAGGCTTCAAATGCTGCCCGGTTCTCCGGCGCATTGCACATTGCAACGATCTCCTCGGCACGTTCCTTGAGCAGCGGAACGATAGCCCGCGCAAACGCGTTGATTTCTGCTTTGCCGGGTTCACCAACAAACTTGACCGTTGCCCGAATCTCCCGTGCCATTGTGCTGTTTCGTCCTTTCCGCCGCCGTAGTTACCAGCCTCCGGCGGCTTTCATGTATTTGAGATCGTCGGTGTTACCAGCGCCGACGAAACCCAGCGTGTTTGTTCTTTCCTTTGCATGACCGAGATGGTACAATACAAATGAAAGGAGTGTTTCTCTTGACCCGATTGCAATATGAATTTCTCCGGCAATACCGCAACGAGCACCTGCCGCTTCTTTCCGCGCTCTCAGCGGAAGATCGTGCCATTTCAAAATCCTGTCGGGACGATCACTACATCAAGCAATACATGGCTTCTGATGGAAATGTGTTTTATGCCATCAGCCCTTCCGGCCTCGCCGCATTATTAGAATTTGAGGATCAGCTTCAGCAGAAAGCCCGTGAAGACACCAAGCGCAAAGCCAACCAGCAGATTCAGGAACGGAAGGTTGATGAACGGTGGCGGAAAGACGCGCAGCGATCGTGGGTGCAGTTCGCGCTGAATGCACTTTTCGGCCTTCTCGGCTTCATTGCTGGCGTTCTCGTCGAAGGAAAATTCGACATTCTTGAGTTCTTCCTCAGCCTGTTTCATTTTTGATTCATCGGGGCGCTGTTTTTCGTCCATCTAGGCCTCCTTTGTTGATTTTTTCTATCTTCTACAGTATAATTTATTTGTTATTTCTATATTTTTTGCACCACCTCGCTTCAAGCTGCTTCTTGCTCCACTTTTCAACCGCAGTCCAGAAGCAAAGTGATACTTTGATGTAGAATAGTTTCAGCATCAGTACAAATAACTCAGCTTGCTCTTTCGTCTTGTTCAATAGATTTCTCATTGCATCAACTCCATTTTAGAAAGGTGATTGTATGGATTCCGAAGAAAACAAGGTTGTCGGTGTGGAAGTCAAGGTTCCTGATTGTGTTGATAAGACTCTCGAAAGCCTCACTGCCCCTCTTGCCAAATCCGCGGGCACAACACTCGCCGACCTTTGGTATCTTGCTTTTGGTTCTATCAGTACCTTTGCAGAGAAAAAACGCATAATTCAAGCAAAGGCTCTTGAAAACTTCAAAAACAATCTTGAAAAACGGATTGAAACCATCCCAGAAGATAAGCGTGTTGTGCCGGATACCCAAATCGTCGGCGGTGCACTTTACGATTCTCGTTTCTGCGTAGATAAAGATGAACTCCGAAGCATGTTTGAAAATCTCATCGCTTCTTCGTTAAGCTCCGATACGGTTTCAAACGTCCATCCATCTTTTTCCGGAATCATTCGTCAAATGACTTGTGCCGATGCTCAAATTCTATCTAAATTTAAGGAATCGGATAGTCTTCCCATTGTCAACTATCAATACATCACGACAAATAATGGAGGAACTGTAGTTGCATACCGAAATGTTATATCGTGTTCAATAGACGGTTCAGAACTAGAACACGAAAGTCGATCACTAGATTATCTAAAAGCTATCGGACTTATTGATCTCAATTACGGTTCTCATTATGTTGATGAAACTCGTTATAACGCACTTTCTTCTGCTCCTTTTTTCAAACAACTCGGTTATGCAGTTTCTTCCTCTCCAGAAAGCTATCCAAAACTCTCTGGAACAAAAATTGAAAAAGGCATCGCCTCTCTTACCGATTTAGGCAAACAATTCGTTTCCATTTGTTTGAATTAGTCAAGGATTCCGAATACGAAATTTCTAAAACCGAGTAATGCTCTTTTCCCGTCTCCTGACGCGCACTGCACCATCAGTGCGCGTCTTTTTCGTTGGCTTCAATCTTCATGCTGATAGGTGCAAACGCATCACACATGTTTCGCAGTTTTGCAAGTTCGGCGTTCACCACGTCGATCTGCTTTTTCAGCTCCACCAGCTTTCCCGAAGTTTCGGTCGCGCCTTCAAGCTCGACTGACACATTCATTTTCATTTGTTCACCTCCGTTTCGTCCATCCCGGCCTCCTTATCAAAAGCCTATGTGACGTTACCAGCGTCAACGAAGTTCATCTATTTGTTAAACATCATTGAACATACACTGTAAAAAAATAAGCAGCAATGTCCGAGTTGTCGATTTCAAGCAAATTGCTTGCCTTGACAATTTCATTCTGCTTGAACGGGACTTTTCCGTTCAATTTAAGGGAAATTGTCCGTTCGGACAACTCCATGCGCCGCGCAAATTCCGCCTGCGACCCCATTTTCTCTGTGATTCTACCCAGTAACTTCTGATAATTAAACGCCATTATTCTCACCTCTTTCGTTCAATATCTTTGAACATCTTGATTATAGCGCTCCACAATGTCCTTGTCAACCTAGAAATTCAAAATTCTTGAACTTTTCTTCTGTTTTCCCTTGAACATAAATTCAAAGCGTGATAGAATGCTATTAGAAAGGAGGCTTTGACCCTTTTATGAAAAAAAGCACCACTGCCGACCGTCTCCATTACCTGATGACATCAAGGGATCTGAAACAGATCGACATTTTACGCGCCGCCGAACCTTACGCAGCTCAGTTTAATATTAAAATGAATCGTTCTGATATCAGTCAATATGTATCAGGCAAAGTTGAGCCGGGGCAGGATAAGCTAACCGTTTTAGGTCTTGCCCTTGGTGTCGATCCCGTTTGGCTCATGGGAATTGATGTCCCAATGATCCCTCAACAAGGCAAAGAATCTCTTCCCCATCCCGAAGCGATCCCCGTCTCTCGTCGTTCCGTTCCCCTCCTCGGCAGCATTGCCTGCGGCGAACCCATCTTCGCCGACGAGGATTATTCCGTTTCCGTCGCGCTGGGTTATGATGTAGACTGCGACTTCGCGCTCCGCTGCAAAGGCGATTCGATGATTGAAGCGCGCATCTACGACGGCGACATTGTTTTCATCAAAAAGCAGGATTTCGTGGATGATGGCACGATTGCCGCCGTTCTGATCGACGACGACGCGACGCTCAAGCGTGTTTACAAATTGAGTGACGGCCGCATCGAGCTGCGCGCAGCCAACGAGCGGTACCGGCCAATTTTCGTCGGTGGTCCAGATGATACGCGAACATTTCGCGTACTCGGCAAAGCCGTTGCATTTCAAAGTACGATTTTATAATTGGAGGGTGTACACATGAAAAAATTTCTTGCGCTCTTTTCTCTATTTCTTCTTGTTTTAACCCCTGCCTTAGCCGAAAACTATCAGCTTGATGTAACAGGTTCAAAATGGGCAATCATGGTTTCTGAAAACGAAAAGAGCATTTCTCTAATTCCGGGCGTTCGATACGTATTTGATGTTGAAGATCCTTCTCAATACAAATGGAGTTCCAGCAATAATGACATTGTCACTATCTGGAGCAATGGATCATTTGTTTCTTCCGGCTCTGGAAAAGTTACCCTTACCGGAAAGCCACTCAATAATGAAGCTCCCACAATTAAAACTTCTGTTTCCATTTCAATTCCCTATGTGAGTTCAAAGGATATTGTCGTCGATTCTCCTGATGGTTCAATGTTGATTACTTACTTCGGAAATGGAATTATCACGACAAATTACAGCGGTGATAGATGCTTTGATTTAGAAGAAATAGACGATGATGATCCTGACTATTTTTTCTATTATCCTTCAACCGCAAGCAAGATTCTTCCCTTAAAAGAAGGAAAAGGCTCTATCATTTATGAGATCAATTTTAAGAAAAAAATAATTGTCAATGTAACTGTAAAGAAATCTGCTCTTATGACAGAAGAAGAATATCAAGATTATCTTGATTCTAAAGCTGACACACAAACCGCCATTGTAAAAAAAGCGGCAAATATTCGGGCTGATGCAAGTTCCGAAAGTCAAAAGGTTGGAAGCGTAAAATCAGGAGATGAACTTATTATTACACAGCCTTTCTATAATTCAAAATGGCACCAGATTCTCTATAATGGTGAACTTTGCTACATTGCCGCGAGCTATGTAAATATTCAAACCGAATAATTTTTTTCGGATAACAATACCCCGCCCATGCAGCCGCACGAGCGAGGCAAACAGAAAGGTATTTGATTTATGAGCACTACAAAAAACACAAGCAAAACGATTAGCCCCCGCACGACCAGCAAACCTTCCTATACCTATGAAGATCGCAGTCAAAAAATTCCGACGAGCCTCAAGCCTAACACATCTAACCCCGCCAAGAAATCATCCGGCAAGTGATTGCCCCGCTTGAATCTGGTCAAAGAGCTTCTGTGCTTCAAAAAATTCGACGTTTATTCCTGTTTTCGGATCGCAGTAAATGACTACTGGGCCAAACAACAATTTTTCATCATCAGCAGCGGTCTCTTCGTCGTGTTTGAAAGCCGCGCGCGTTTCCGGCGACCACATCAGCGCGATACCGTCCTCCAAGTTGTCCGGCAGGCTGTAACAAATTCCAACCTGCTCGCCTGCGCCGCTTTTGATTCTAAGCACAAGAGCACTTCGCGCATATTCAAAGTCTTTGCTGTAAACAAGCGTATGCCATGTATCGGCGGAACGATCAATTTTCATTTGCTCTGTTTCTTTGAGCCGGAGGCTTCGCAGTTTTGCATAGCCCTCCTCCAGCCCTTCAAGCGCACATGAAAAAAGCACCGTCATACCCAGCGAAATCAGGAAGAAGCGCGGAATCTCCATCGTGGCCGAAAATGTATTCAGCAAATCTGCCGGGTTGGCAACGCTTTTCCCGGCCAGCCTCCCGTAAATCAGTAGCGAAGCCACCGAAATCATTGTGCTGAAAACAAAATGCTTTGCCGCTCGTGTGCTGTCACTGGTTTCTTCGTCTCGATAAGTGCGCTTGAAAAACACCCTCCGCAGGATATCCACCAGCGCACCGGGGTACAGGTAGATCATTGCGATAATCATTTGCTCCATCGTTCCACCTCCGTATATCTTAATTATACCACACGAGGCTTATCCAAAAAAGGCTTCATGTGCAACCTTTTTCAAAATGAAAATCATTTGACAAAACACCCCGCCCATGTGACCACACGAGCGAGGCAAACAGAAAGGACGCTTCCATGAGCAACGATTTTCGTTTTCTGATGTATCAATCCGCCGAAGAAAATGTG
>ERZ827108.1255-NODE-1255-length-35008-cov-14.632878_pt1 | contig 35008 bp, 28 predicted proteins | sample MGYA00519921_ERZ827108 | MGnify/ENA primary metagenome ERZ827108 (study PRJEB31778, sample SAMEA3449258) | human gut metagenome | biome: human gut; feature: human-associated habitat; material: faeces | place: United Kingdom | collected 2010/2012 ...
TTGCTCGGGTGGCAGCCAATCACCCGACAGCGATTCGCATAATGACAAGAAAAATTCCGCATCCGTCGAGAAACAACCCGGCAGCGATCAAAGCAAAAGCTCGATCTCAAGTTCCCCACTAAAAGAATCAGACACAGAAGATAAACAGGAAACATCAAGTCAGCCAGATGACGCTATCAGCTGGAAAGACGCTGGTGACTACGTTGGAGAAAGCGTCACAATATACGGGCCAGTTAAGGGAACGAAAGTCGCAAAGAGCAGCAAAGGACGGCCAACGTTTATCGACATCGGAGCATCCTACCCAAGCACAGATAGAGTTACCTGCGTGATATGGAGCGAAAACAGAGGCAACTTCCCCTCATCTCCTGAAGTCTATTACAAAGGGAAGAATATCCGCGTAACAGGAACTCTCTATGTTTACAACGGAGGTCTCAACATCGAGGTATCTTCGCCTTCTCAAATCGAGACATATTAGATAGGGGGCTTCCATGCAGTCAAGAACCAAAATCAACATTGCAATAATCGCGATCATCGCCCTTGTCATCCTTTGGATGATTCCCGCAACTATTGATGTACCCGCAAAAAGCTTGAATCAGGAGGACGATAGGGGAAGCGAAATTAAGCCTATTCGCCTTGTTAATCATCAAGATGAGGATGGAATTTTCTATGTGCTCAACGACAAAGGCAACATCGAGAGCATCATAGATGTCGACATCAAGCTCGATGACAATATCAAGGAGTTTGGAGCAGGATACATCTGCGCGTCGAGAGGCAAGCTCGCTCTCGATGGCAGCTACGAATACTCTTACGACTTTTTCCTTCAACGCGAAGGGAATATGCTTCAATCGCTCTTGACCAAATTCGGAATCATCAATTTCAATTACTCAACAAGCGGCCACGTCAATGGTGACAACGGGTATCAATACATCGACGAAGCCCGAGGTTTCACTGCGGCGTTTCCCAATTTTCCAGAAAACCTCGACGATGACGCTTCGCGGAAGACGGAATTCGAGGGAATAGTTGACGATTTCACGCTTCTCTATGGAAGCGCCTCATGGAATAACCCCGAATCAACCCAATTCACTTCGATCGAATACGGAGAGTCCGCAGAACTCGGGAGCATGATGGGCGAAATTGCCGAGCAAGCTGGAGATGACTATATTGAGTACGTCTACTCGGAACTAGTCAAACAGTCCCTTCTTCGCTACGTCGACGGGAAAAGCGCCCAAACAGCCACCGCAAGTTATAGCTATGCAATGGGGGAAATCGGAGGATTCCGATCTTGCTCTGCCATTGCACCGTTTCTCGTATTCGACGAAAACGGAAAGGAGACGGGGACGAGCTATTTTTATGCCGTAATCGTAATAACAGATGATTGTTATTACAGCCTTACTGGGGCGCGGAACTCCAATGCAGATGCCCAACGAGCAGTCGATTCATTCCAACTGATCTAGCCGTCGGACAACATGCCGTACAGCTGAGAACCCACTATGGAAGCTGTGCAATTTGACTAGGTGCCCTACGACGACCTGGCATAAAAACGGGCCGGAAGGGAGAAATCCTTCCGGCCCAGCTGTGCGACTGCGGCACCAAAAGACTGAAGCCGCAGTTGCGTAAAGCGGATCGCGAAGCGCAAAGCCCCGCGCTTCACGATCCGCCACTTCCTTCTTGCTAATTCCCTGCAGCCCTTGAGGCTTGGTATTCCTCCACGAGCTTCTTCGTGACGTCGGCAGGCGCCTGCTCGTAGCCGTTGAGCTGGATGCTGTACGAGCCCGAGCCGCGCGTGATCGAGCGTAAATCCTTCGTGTACTTCACGATCTCGGCGTAGGGCACGCGCACGATGATCACAGTCTCGCCCTCGTCGTTGGAGTCGGTGCCGACGATGCGGCCGCGGCGCGTGGAGATATCGCCCATAACCGGACCCGCATAGTCCTCGCCCACCGTGATCTCCATGTCGGCCATCGGCTCGAGCAGCACAGGATCGGCCTGGTCGCACGCGGCGCGGAAACCGATGCGCGCGGCGGTCTTGAACGCCATCTCGTTGGAGTCGACGGAATGATAGCTGCCGTCGAACACGGCGACCTTGATGTCGACCATCGGGTAACCAGCGAGCACGCCTTCCTTCATGGTCTCCTGCACGCCCTTGTCGACCGCGGGAATAAGGCCGCCGGGGATAGCGCCGCCCTTGATCTCGTCGACGAACTCGTAGCCCGCCCCCGGGTTCGGGGAGATGCGCAACCAGCAGTCGCCGAACTGCCCGGCACCGCCCGTCTGCTTCTTGTGACGGCCCTCGGCCTCGGCGGTCTTGCGGATGGTTTCGCGATACGGAATGCGCACCGGCACGAGGCGAACATCGACGCCCGTCTGCTCCTTGCAGCGGGAAATGAGCATGTCAACCTGTGTGTCGCCCATCGCGGTGAGCACGGTCTGATGCGTTTCCTCGTTGCGCTGGATATGAATCGACGGGTCGTTTTCCGCCGCGCGGGCAAGGAACGTCCCGAGCTTGTCCTCTTCCTTCTTGTTGACGGCCTCGATCGCGACCGGGTACTGCGGCACCGGCAGCGGCAGCGGATCGACGGCAATCTCGCCGGTAAGGGAAATCGTGTCGCCCGTACGCGTCTCGGCAAGCTTCGGCACGACGATGATGTCGCCCGCTTTCGCGCTCTTCACGTCAGTGGCTTCCTTGCCCATCATGACGTAGAGATGGCCCAGGCGCTCCTTTTTGCCCGTGCGCGCGTTGATAAGCTCCATGCCAGGCTCGAGCACGCCCGAGAGCACCTTAAGGAAGCTCAAGCGGCCCACGAACGGGTCGGAGAGCGTCTTGAAGGCGAAGGCCGCGGGGCGGTTCGTCTCGTCGATGGGGATGGAGGTGCCGTCGGCCATCTGGAAACGACCGTGGCTTCTTGGGTGCGGGAAGTAGGTGCAGATGTCTTCCATAAGCCCCTGAATACCCTGCTTGATGATGGTGGAGCCCACGAACACGGGGATGAACAGCTCCTGCGCGATGGCCTTGTCGAGCAGCGACTCGAGCTCGTCTTGTGTGAGCTGCTCCTCGCCTTCGAGATACTTCATCATAAGCTCGTCGTCGGCCTCGGCCACGAGGTCGCACAGCTTGTCGCGGGCCGCCTGCGCAGCATCGGCGAACTCGGCGGGAATGGGCTCGATGCGCTCGGAGTCGTCGCCCTCGCCGAAATAGCGGGCTTCCATGCGGATGATGTCGATGACGCCCTTGAAGTCAGCATCTTGCCCGATGGGGATGGTGACCGGGCCCAAACGCGAGCCGAAACGCGCGTGGAGCGTGGCCATGGCCATGTCGAAGTCGGCATGCTCGCGGTCGATATGGTTGATGAACACGGCTCGTGAAAGGCGCATTCCCTCGGCCTCGCGCCACAGCTTGGTGGTCATGACCTGTGGGCCTGCGACGGCGTCGACCACGAAAAGCGCCATTTCAGCAGCTTGCATGGTGGACAGCGTGTCGCAGATGAAGTCGGGGTGGCCCGAAGTGTCGAGCACGTTGATCTTGTAGTCCTTGTACGGGATGGGGGCGATCGAGGTGCCAATCGTGAACTTGCGCTTGATTTCCTCGGCATCGTAGTCGAGATAAGACTTGCCGTCGTGCGTCGTACCCATGCGCGGGGTCTTGCCGGAGACGTAGAGCATCGCCTCAGCGAGCGAAGTCTTCCCCGCGCCGTCTTGACCCACCAGGACGACATTGCGCACGTGCTCAGTGGCAGGAGCTGCCATTTTGACCACCAACCTTTCGTTGCGTGGCCGCGCCCGAAAGAGCATCTTTGAGGCACAACCACTTTTAGTCTTGCACACACAAAGAACCGCTTGGTCAAGCCGACTTCGGCTTGCGTTGTAACCAGTGTAACGTACTTTCGCCCTTTTTCGACCGCTTGCCCCAAGATTTGCCCCGCACTTTGGAAAGCACTTGCATTTTACGGGGAAATGCGCGCTACACGCCCCCGCGTGAAGCCATAGGGGAAGTCGTGCGACTATTCTGCTCGCTTCATGCGGACGCTCATGTCGATGGGCTTGGCGGTGAAGGGCGCTGTGGTGGCCAGGCCATCGACGCCTGTCGCGGCGTAGGCTGCGGCGTTCTGCAGGTTGATGCCGCCCGCCGCGATGAGCGTGAGATGAGGGTCGATCGCGCGCAGCTCGGGCACGATCGCGGCCAAATCGTCCACCTGCAGCTTGTCGAGCTGGATGCCGTCAACGCCCGCTTTTGCGAGGCGACGCGCCTCGTCGGGTCCCGCCTCCACGAACAGCTTCTTCTCCACGCAGCGGCCACGAAGGGCGGGAAGCGCGTCCAAGAACGCCTCGAAGCCGCCCATGAAGGTGATGTGATGGTCGAACACGAGCACGGTCTCGGACGCGCCCAAACGGTGCGGGAAGGCGCCGCCGCAGGTGACCGCCTTCGTGAGCAGGTCTTTCACGCCCGGCATGCTCTTGCGCGTAGTGAGCACCTCGCATGCAGAGTTCGCGCTGTGCGCCGCGTCCACGATCGCGCGCGTCTTGGTCGCTACGCCCGACAGGTGATCGCACAGGTTGAGCGACACCTTCCACGCCATATGCAGCGCCGCCGCCGTGCCCTCCGCGCGAAGGAACGGCTCCCCCGCAGCGAGGCGCTCCCCCGAACGACGCGACCAGATGACGCGCGCGCCCGTCTTCCCGAGCACGCGAGCAGCCTCCTCCACACCGGCAAGCACGCAGTCTTCGCGCGTGAAGTACTCGATTTCCCCCGGTTCATCGCCGATGCCAAGGACTTCGGTCGTAAGATCGATATAGGGCATGTCTTCGAGAATGAACTGGTCGATGCGACCATCGGGAATGAACACGTTCATGAGGATCCTTTCCATTTGCCGTTGCGACGCGCTGGCCGCAACCCGTTGATTCGGCCGTCCCGCCGGTCGAAGCGGGACAGAATAGCGGAACGAGCCACCCGACGTCCCGCACCTTTGGTTCGACTCCAAGCCTAGGCTTAGGCGCCCGCACATTCAACCTAGCGTCTCGATGGGAAATACCCCGCAAACACCATAATCTGAAAAACTCGCACGGCCTTGCTCGTAAACGTCGCCATTTTCTCGAAATAAGACTAAAAATGCATCTTGCGGGCTTTTGCCCTTTTACACCTTCTTAAGGCAAAACGGAACGCATTGCCTACTGTCCGACACGGGCCAAGGGAAACCCATATGACAACCAAGGAAACTGTCCCAAAATCGACGCAATCGAAAAGAAATCCGCTCGACTACTCCATCGCGACCTCGCTCATCACCGAGTTCACCCCCAAGCACCACCGCGCGATATCCACGGGCATGGTCTCGGCGGCGTGGTATTTGGGCGCTACCGTGGCTGCAGTCGTCGGCTTCGCTTTGTGCGACGTCGATGGCGGATGGAGACTCATGCTCGGCTCCGCCATCGTCCCCTGCGTCTTCCTGCTGATCGGCAGGTGTAAAGTCCCCGAGTCGCCCCTGTGGCTGAAAAGCAAGGGGCGCCACGAGGAGGCGCGCCGCGTGGTGTTCCGCGTGTACGGCGCCGATGTCATCCTCGAGGACGAGGAAGAGGAGCCCAAGCACAAGGCGGGCTTTGCGGAGGTGTTCTCGAAGGGCTACGCCGCGCGCATCGTGTTTTTGGGGATCCTTACGTTATGCCAGGTCGTTCCCATGTACGCCATCTACACGTTCGGTCCGCAGATCATGTGCGCCTTCGGCCTGGGCGTCGGGAAGAGCGCGATCTTGGGCGAGAGCGTCTTGAGCCTGTTCTTCCTAGTGGGATCCCTGCCTGCCATGTTCTGGCTGAATTCCACGGGAAGGCGGCCGCTTCTCATCCGGTCGCTGTTCCTCATGGCCGTGGGCCTGTTGGCGCTAGGGCTGTTCCCCACCGCGCCCTTCTCGCAATGAGAGGGGCGCTCCCGCTTTGCGAGCCGTTTGCCTTAGAGCTCGGAGATGATGCGCTTCGTGCGCGCGGCGACCTCGGCCTTCACCTGCTCGAGATCGATACCCGGGCACTCGCCGTCGCGATAGACCACCTCGCCGTCGCACATGGTGAGTACGACATCGGAACCATGACCCGAGAACACGACGTTGACCTCGGGGTTCGTCATGGGGCACCACGAAGCGCCCGTCGTGTCGAGCACCGTGAGGTCAGCCTTCATGCCCACCTTCACAAGCCCGCAGTCCTCGCGACCCTGCGCGAGCGCTCCCCCGCGCGTGGCAGCGGCGATGACCTGCTTGGGCGAGATGATCGCAGGATCGAGCTCATGCCCCTTGTAGATCGTGCCCATAAGATACATGTCCTGGAACAGGTCGTGGTTGTTGTTCGAGGCCATGCCATCGGTGCCGAGCGCCACATTCACACCCGCATCGAGAAGCTTCTGCACGGGCGCGAACCCGCTTGCGAGCTTCATATTGGAGGCAGGGTTCAAGGCCACGGTCGCGCCGCGCTTGGCGAGGATCTCGATGTCCTTGTCGTCGACCCACACGCAGTGCGCCGCGATAACCGGCACGTCGAACACGCCGATGCTCTCGAAGTACTGCACGGGCGTGAGGCCGTCGTGGCGGCCCTTGCATTCCTCGTGCTCGCTTTTCGTCTCGGAGATGTGGATATGGATGGGAAGACCCGCCGCCTTTGCGACCTTCCCGATATCGGTACAGGTGATGGGGTTGGATGTGTACTCGGCATGGATGTTGTAGTCCACGCGGATACGCCCGTCCTGCGCGCCGTGGTACTGCTTGACGATGCGCTCCATCTTCTCGCACATGGGATATTCCGCAAACGGCTTCGGCTCGAAGTAAAGCACGCTCTCGCAAACGTTCATCTTCATATGGGCCTCGCCCACCGCCTGCACGCGCTCGTCGGTGGCATAGTACATGTCCGACGCGCTGACCGAGCCGTAGCGCGCCATCTCGGCGAGGGCGAGCTTGGTCGCCCAGTAGTTGTCTTCGGGCGTCATCTTCCCCTCGAAGGGCCACACGAGGTTGTTGAGCCATTCCTGCAGGGGCACGTTCTCAGCATAGCCGCGCAGAAGCGTCATCGGCAAGTGAGTGTGCGCGTTGTAGAGCGCCGGCATGAGCAGACGGCCGCGACCGTCGTAGGTCTCGCCGTAGTCGGCGGCGTTTTCAGGTGCGGCGTCGCCGATATAGTCGATCGCGCCGTCCTTGACGCCCACCCATTGATGGGCCTGGTAGTCAAGATTCTCGTCGAGGATATCGATGTCGGTGAAAAGCACGGGGATGCTCCTCTCTGTTCGTTTTCAATGGCACCTATTATAGGACTGCATCTAGTAATGCGCGAGACTCGATGTCTTTCTCGGGAAGTCATGAGAAGCCATTTTAAGAAATATTTTAACGCAGATAAATAATAAATAATCAATTAATCTGCGCTAAAATATTGTCGAAAGGTATTCTATAAGAAAGGTCGCTTATGCGTCGCAAGGCAGACAGGCTCCTTAAGGAATGGCGAGACAAGGCTGATAGGAAGCCCCTGTTAGTCAAAGGCGTTCGGCAATGCGGCAAGACCTATCTGCTCAGAACATACGCGCAGACCCTTTTCGAGTCGGTCGCCTACGTCAATCTCGAGAACGATCAGTCGGCGCGGGCGGACTTTTCGGGCGGTCTCGACCCCCATTCAATTGTACGCGCGATTGAGGCGCGAACAGGGCAGCGCATCGTACCCGGCAAAACCTTGCTGTTCATCGATGAGGTCCAGGCATGCGAGGAAGCGCTCACTTCCCTTAAGTACTTTTGCGAAGATGCCCCCGAGTATTACGTCGCGGCCGCCGGGTCGCTCCTTGGGGTTGCCATTAATCATCAGTCGTATTCGTTTCCCGTCGGAAAGACTGATTTAATCGAAATGGCTCCGCTTGATTTCGAAGAGTTTCTTTGGGCGATGGGGTACGAGCGATTGGCCGACGAGATACGCTCGTCATTTGAATCAATGGACCCTCTTGCTCCAAGTCTTCACGACAAAGCGCTTGGGCTCTATCGACAGTATCTTGTTGTTGGCGGGATGCCCGAGGCTGTCCAAACCTACACTGAGGTTCAGTCGGTCATCGATGTCGCCGAAAAGCACCGTATCATTCTTGATGGGTATTCTGCTGACACCAACAAATATGCTGATGAACGCTTGAGCTCGAAAACGCGCGCGTGTTTCGACTCCATTCCGCAGCAGCTTGCCAAAGAGAATCGTAAATTCCAATACAAGGTGGTACGAGCGGGAGGCAACGCGTCCCTCTTTGGGGACGCTCTCGATTGGCTGGTGCTGTCGGGCACTGTGATGCGCTGCAGCCTCGTCGGGCAAATCGAAAGTCCCCTGGAGGCATTCGTTAACCCCTCGTCTTTTAAAATCTATCAGGCGGATACCGGACTGCTCGTTTCCAAAGCCGGTGCTCAGCGAGCTGATATTCTCGCCGGCATCGGCGGCACATTCATGGGCGCACTTACCGAAAACTACGTTGCCCAGCAGCTTTCGGCCATTGGCTATCCTCTTCATTATTGGACTCGCGACAATCGTGCGGAAATCGACTTTGTCGTAGAGAGACAGGGATGCGTGTCTGCGATTGAGGTCAAAGCGGGCGAGAACACGCGATCTCGAAGCCTGTCCTCACTTAAAAAGAGCCATCCGGGCGTGCGCCTTATCCGGCTTTCGACTAAGCCCTTTGGAATGAACGATGGTCTCAGGTCTATTCCGCTCTATGCGGCTTTTTGTCTATAGAGCGCTATCCTGCTGCAACGCATGAAGCGTGGAGTGCATGCCCGCAAGAGGAGTTCGATTTTCGCCAGGACGGCTTCAGTCGAAGCCACGCTTTCCACGTCCGCGACCCCGGCGGGATTATCCTAGAGATCATTCAGCCGTCGGACGGTTAACGCACGCTGCGGATTGCCCAGACGGTTATGGGCAGTCCGCAGCTGATGAATAGGGGATAGCGAGGGAAACTGGATGCAACTGGGATGATGGGACGGTAAAATCCTGTTTTTCATGCCATGGATGTTGTGAGCGAAAGCAGCGATCAAGTAGCGAAGCACTTGGCCGATCGGCACTTTTGCATCATGCCGACGTCGACCGCATGATCGGCTCCCGTGATTTCAAGAGGCAAAACATATCGCTGGCAAAACTTCCTCTGCGCCTCCGGTTCGCAGATATGCCGAGTGGGGGCTTCGGCACGTACCCGACCGCCCCACCTCACATCGTTTTTGCGCTAGAGAGCCCACGCGGCGCTTTCGCGCTGCAGCTCCAACATACGGCGGTACCTGCCTTCGGGCTTTTCGCGTAACTCGGCCGGACTTCCCTGCTCCACCACGCGGCCGCCTTCGAGCACGACGATCTTGTCGGCATTGTCGACCGTGCGCATGCGATGCGCGATGACGAGGACCGTCTTGCCTTGAAGCAACTCGGAGAGAGCAGCTTGCACCTGTGTCTCATTTTCCACGTCAAGCGAAGCCGTGGCTTCATCGAGCAACACAATCGGGGCATTTTTCAGCAAGGCGCGCGCAATCGAGATGCGCTGGCGCTCACCGCCGGAAAGCCTGCCGCCGTTTTCCCCGATCAGCGTGTCGTAGCCGTTGGGCAAACGCTCCACGAACTCGTCGCAGCGGGCCGCCTTCGCCGCGGCGAGAACCTCCTCGTCCGTAGCGTTCTTCTTCCCAAGGCGAATGTTCTCACGCACGGTATCATCGAAAAGCACCACGTCCTGGAACACCTCGGAGAATGAAGAGAGCAGCGTTTCCGGATCGACAGTGGAGACGTCGACGCCGCCCACGAAGACCGCGCCGGAGCTTACGTCCCAAAAACGCGAAGCGAGCTTGACAGCCGTGCTCTTGCCCGAACCTGACGCGCCCACAAGCGCCGTCACCTGCCCCTCCCGCGCCGTGAACGACACGCCATCCAAGACATCCTCGCCGTCAGCGTACGCAAAGCCCACGTCATCGAAAGTCACGTCGTAGCCCTGAGGCTCGAACGAGGTGCTACCTGTCTGAATAGGCTCATTCTCGATGGCGCGCATGCGCTTCAGGCTCAAGCTCATGTCCATCAGCTCGGCGACGGCCTGCAAGATAACGTTGATGGGATCGTAAACCCTCGTCACCGCCAACGGGTACACAAAGAACACGAGGAAGTCGACTCGTCCCGACACGAGCAGCATCGTCCCCACCACGATGACGGATGCGATTCCCAGGCGCAAGAAGCCTTGAGCGGAGCATACCGCCACGCCCATAGCCAGTTCGGCACCAATCTTCTCTCGCTCGAAACGATCGATGCGACGACCAAGATCGCTCTGAAACGCGCCCACCTTGTTGAGCGAGCGTATCTCGCGATGGCATTCAAGGTATTCCTGTAGCCCATCGACGAACGAAAGGGACGCCGCGTTCTTCTTCGCGGTATGCGACTTCTGGACGCGCGCGGTCAGAAGCAACGCCACGAGCGCTACGGGGATGGGCCAGAGCGCAGATGCCGCCAGCCTCCAGTCGAACGCGAACATCATGGCAGCGAATACCAGCGTCGAAGCGCCCATGCCGAAAATCTGCGGCATGGTGTGCGAGAACAGGCGCTCCTGATCGGAGCAGTCCTTCATGATAACGCTTGTCAAGTCGGCCAAATCGCGCTTCCCGAAGAACGAGAGCGGGAGCAAGCGCAAACGCTCCGCGATGGCGATGCGCTTGCGAGCGCTTTCTTTGTGCACCACCGTGTACGTCGCGCGATATTCCCACATCTGCGTGACGAACATCACGGCAAGTGCCGCCACGATGCCCACCACGTAGGGCGCCATGCCAGGCAGGCCGATAGCAGGTTCACCAAGGTACCTGACGAAATCGCTCGCGACGAAGTACAGCACCACGATGGGAAGCATCAGCATCAGGTTCGCCAGCGCGCAGAACCCGGCACCGCGCATGAAGTCCTTCATGCCCTGGTCGGTCAGGGCGAAAGCATCTTGAATCCTACGCCACACGGCTGCCACCCCCTTCGATCCTCCACATCGCGCTCGTTCGGTAGTCTCGCCACATGCGCGCATACAGCCCGCCTTGCGCGACAAGCTCTTCGTGGGTACCCTGCTCCACGACAGAGCCCCGATCGATGACGAAAATGCGGTCCGCATTTGCGACGGTGGATAGACGGTGCGCGATCATGAGCACCGTCTTGTCTTCGCAAAGTGTCGCGAGAGCCGCCTGGATCAACACCTCGTTTTCGGGGTCGGCGAACGCCGTTGCTTCGTCGAGAACCACGATTGGGGCGTCTTTCAGAATGGCACGCGCAAGCGCGATGCGCTGGCGCTCTCCCCCGGAAAGGTACACGCCCGCTTTTCCCACCACGGTGCTCACACCATCGGGGAACTTGGCGATGATGTCGTCGCACTGTGCCGCATGGAGCGCCGCGAGCACCTCGGCATCACTCGCACCGGGGCGACCCGCACGCACGTTGTCGGCCAAGCTTCGCTTGAACAGCCGATCGTCTTGGAACACGAAGGAAACGGCGCCCATCAGCTCCTCGACGGGAATGCATCGCACATCCGCCCCGCCCACAAGAACGACACCCTCATCTGCGTCCCAAAAGCGCGGGACGAGCGACGCAAGCGTCGACTTGCCTCCGCCCGACGGCCCGACGAGAGCCACCGTCGCCCCGGCGGGAACGGAAAGCGATACGTTGCAAAGCGCCGGTTCCCTGGACCCCGGATACGAGAAGCTGACGCCCGCAAGCTCGATGCTCGCCTCCTTCGGATGAAGCGCTTCCGCAGGCTCCACCTCGTCGATGGGAGCGACCTCCATAATCGTGTTCATCCGCCGCAGTGCGTCTTCGGCGATCATGACGGCCTCCGACGAATACATGACCTTCGACATCATCGTTGTTGTCATCGCCGAGAAGAACGCATAGAACAGGAAGTCAATCAGGAAAGCCGGGAAATCAGGTGCGACGGCCGCAAGCGCAATGCCTGCAGGCACGAGCACCGCGAAAGTCGAGTTGATCGCGACCAACTGCACGACTTGGGGTCGTCGGCAATACTCGGTATAGTTCGTCGCCATGTCGCGATAGTCGATGACTGCCTCGTGGAATGCTTTGAACGAAAACACCGTCTGCTGGAATACCTTTACCACGGGTATACCACGAACGTATTCGGTTGCCGCAGCACTCATGCGCATGAGGGCCGCCTGGTAAAGCTCCATGAAATGGCGGCCACCCTTCGCATCCTCGCGGCCCATCATCCACCACATCGCGGCGAAGGAAACGGCGATGGGGACGAGACACAGAAGTCCCATCCTCCAGTCGAACAGGAACGCCACGACGAAGAAGATCACCGGGGTGGCGAAAGAGCCAACAAAATCGGGCAGCTTATGGGCGATAAGGTCTTCTGTCTGGCCCGCACACCCGTCGATCACGCGGCGCATCTCCCCCGACGAGTGCACGCTGAAATATCCCATTGGGATCCGCGCCACGTGACATACCATCGCCTTGCGCATATTTGCCGCAATGCGAAAGGCCGCCAGATGCGAGGCCATGAGCGCACCGAAATACACGATGATGCCCAACACGGCGAACGCCACAGCAAGCACAGACCACATCGCAGCCGATGATGCTTCGTCCCAGTTCGGGTACACCAAAACCAAGTCACGAACCACGAACCACACGCATACGAGGGGCATCACGGTGAGCGCGGCGTTCAGCACCGAAAGACCGCATCCCGCATACGCCAAAACCCGCCGCTTGCCAGCAAACCCCAACAGCTCGAGAATCGCGTTTTTCTTCTTGGCAGGACCTTCTTTCCCCACGTCCTTTCCCACTCCTGCTGTTAGAGTACCGTCTTCCCGGGTCATTGCCATATTTACCTCCCGGCCGTTAATCTACACGCCAAGCTTGGCAAAGTGCTTCGAGAACACCTTGGTACCGATGAAGCCGCCGACGAGGCCGCCAGCGATGGTGGCAGCGCCGGTAACGACGCCCATTGGGCTTAGAATCGAGTTAACGAGCGTTTGGCCGTACTCGAGGGTCATGCCGGCTTGAACGCACATCTCGGCATAGGCCTCGCCCATCATAAGGATGAGAGAGATCTGCCCCAGCCAGAAGCAGAACGTGAACGCGGCAAAGGCACAGATAAGCTTGGTCTTGGTGCGCTTCTGCGGATCGCCTGCGATAAGGTCTGCCACGATACCGCCCACAACAATGCCGACAGGACCGCTCCAGAACATACCCATCAGAAGACCGACCGCACCAACTATAATGCCCATGATGGCGATCGCGCCACGCTTCGGGACGCGATAGGCCAGGTACATGAACACGGTACCAGCGAACAACGCGCCTACCGTGTGAGTAAACCAGCACAGGTTGGCATTCGCGCTAAAGATAATCGAGAACACCATGAACACTAGGAACAAAAGGATGCCGAACACGGCGATAAAGACGAAGTCTTTCGGGCTCAAGCCATTACGTTCCTTGGCGGCAGAACCGATTGTTGCTTTACTTGTCATTGTGAAACCTTTCTCTTGTTACTGTATTTCTGCAAACCCGAAATTGAGCTTCAACTTCGGAAGTGTTGCCTTGTTTAAGGGGAAGCGCTCGGCGATGCGCCCGTCTTCGACCAGGGCTATCTCATCGCATGCCGAGCAGAGGAATTCATAGTCGTGCGAGACAACGCAGACAGCGATTCCCGCATCGCGCATACGCGCGATTTGGGCATCTATTCGACGCATGTTGCGATAATCCAAGCCACTCGTAGGCTCGTCGAGAATCATCGCGCGGGCACTCGAAAGCAAGCCCGCGGCGATGGAAAGCCGTTGGCGCTCCCCGCCTGAAAGGGAGAGCGGGTGCCTGTCGGCAAGACCTTCGAGAGCAAGCGCAGCCTTTATTGCTGCAATCCGGTCCTTATTACCTAGGTTGTCTTCCGCGCCATCCGAAGAGCACGCGCTTGCAAGCTCATCGTCGACCGTGCTGCTGAACAACTGGTATCCCGGTTCTTGCATAACCAGGTACACGCGCCCCGCCCGTTTCCTTGCGCGAAGCGGCACGTCGTCGACCTCGATCACCCCCGCCTTTTCCTTGAGAAGGCCGGCCATGCACCGGGCAAACGTCGTTTTCCCAGCCCCGTTGTGCCCCACAATACCGACGACACTACCCGAAAGGAGGCAGGAATCGAGACCGTTCAAGACCGCAGGCGCACCGCGGTAGCCAGCAACTACGCCGCTCATACGTACGATGGTTTTTCCGTAAGAAGGTGATCTGGAGGCATTCGATGCGACCGCGTCGCCCAAGGGCGACACCGCCACAACAGAGTCGATTTCAGCAAGAGAGGCGGCGCGCAGCCCCATATCGGTTCTCGTTTCAAACGGCATAGCAAGGAACGCTGCCGCCGCCCAGTCTCCTATAACCGAGCCATCGCTTATAACCACATAGCGGTCTGCAATACCATCAAGCCACCACAGGCGATGCTCGGAGATAAGCACGGTCTTCCCCTGGCTCTTCAGAAGCGCAACCGTGCGCGCAAGATTCCGCATCGCATGCACATCGAGCGACGCGGTTGGCTCATCAAGCACGAAGATGTCAGGATGCACCGCATAGGCCGATGCCAGGATAACCGACTGCTTCTGCCCGCCGGAAAGCGCCTCGGTACCGCGCCCGAGCAGGCCCTCAATACCGAGCGTTGCCGCTGCCTGCGCCACACGTTCGACCATTTCCTCGCGATCGATTCCGAAGTTCTCGCATCCGAAGGCGATTTCCGAGGTCACGTCGAGATTGACGAACTGGCTACGCGGATTCTGGAACACCGACCCGACATGCGCGGAAAGCTCGCCCATCGTCCATGCGGAAACGGGTTTTCCCGCAACAAGCACCTCACCTTGAAGGTCCCCTTCGTACATAAGAGGAATAAGCGCATTAACGAGGCGCGTAAGCGTTGTCTTGCCACATCCTGACTGCCCGGTCACAACAACGCATTGACCGCGAGGGATCTTAAGCGAAACGTCACGAAGCGATGGATGGGAAGCGCCTTTGTAGCAAAACGTGCATCCATCGAGCTCGATAGCATAGGGCGAAGCCTTCGCCGCGGCGGCATTTTCCATCATCAGAGCACCCCCGCTCTAAAGCAAACGGAAAGCGCAAGGAGCACCATCGCAGCGATGAGACACACAACATCGATAGCGCGCACCCTTAAGTGGTAATACGAGGTGCGGCGCGCGCTCGCCCCTACACCGCGGACGACGACCGCGTTCCCCAGTTCGTCGGCGATCTGGCCCAAACGCGCGATCACGGGCACAAGGAAATGCTCGGCGGTCTTGGCGGGATGGCACACGACCGATTTCGGCGTGAGAGCGATGCCGCGCGTCTTCATCGCGTCGGCGACGGCGGAGAATTCGCGGCCCATGGTGGGGAGGAAACGAAACGCTACGCACACCGCCACCGAAACATTCGCGGGAACGCGAATCGCCTGCAGAGCACAAGCGAGCTCGCCGAGACGCGTGGTTGCGATCATGTTGAAAGCGAACATGAAGGCGGGCAGAACATGGCGGTACATGAGAAGCGACGCCGCAAAGGGCGAAAGCAAGGTGCTTCCGCTCGCCACGAGCAGCTGCGCCGTCACGGCGAACAGCGCATAGAAGGCAAGCCAGCGCACAATCGCGGAGAAGCGGCGACAATACGCCATCACGGCAACGGTAAGCGCCAAAACGCCCATCTCGGCGAACAGGCTTTGCGAAAGCGCCATCTGTACGTTAATCATCACCAGCACCGCAAGCGATACGCGCGGGTCGAGATGGCGCGGCGCGGCGTCGGCGGACAGCGAAGACCGCGCCTGCACTACCGCGCTCAAGGGCAAAGACGTATCCATCGAAAGAGCCATGCAGTTTTCGTCCTTCTTCCTATCAGTTAGCCATAGGTGACTTATTCGCGATACAATAAAACTCGGTGAAGCGATGCGAAAGACGGAACGGGAAGATGGAAAACGACGCCGAAAAGAAATCAAGTTCTACCGAAAAATCAAACGGAAGCTATGCCTCAGAACAGGGAAACCCGCTTTACGACATGTTCGTCACACAGCTTACGCGGCTGCACACCGTACGCGCGAAAGAAGCGATCGCACGCGGCTTCGGGCAGGCAAACCTGGTGCGAAGCATCGGCGAGACATGGTTTGTCGACCCCCGATACGGCAAGGGCTCCTATTGGTTCTACCTCATGGACGGCGACACTATCGTCGTGTCGATGGACATCACGTACGAACGCGCCGTGGAGGCAGCCATAGAGACTGTTCCCTATCTGGGGTTCGGCCTCTATGAGCATGCAATGCCCGAGTATTGCTCGCCCGAGTGCGCCGGATCGAACTGCAAGCTCATAGGGCATGACTGGGATGGCGGCACCTACACAAGCTCGTTCGAGCCCGGCAAGCGGCTTTCATCGGCGTCGATCACCATTGCCCCCGAAGCGATGCACCGCTATGCGGACGCCCTGCGCTGCGACAAGGAGACACTGCGTCGCACCATCGGGCGGCTCACCACGTCTGACGGCGTGCCCGGCTTGCCCTCGGCGCTTCGAGGGCTTGACATCACCTACCCCGCCGCATCAGTAGCCGATGCGTATTATCACGCCAAGGTGATTGAATGCTTCGCGCTGCTGGCGAGCGGCATTCCCGAGAGGGACACGACAGCCGACGCCGCGCACATAAGCGACAAGGATTGCGTCGAATGCATCTGCTCTTACATCGACGGCAACCTATCATCCGATCTCAGCACGAAAACGCTGTGCAATATCGCCCATGTAAGCGAGGGGAAGATGATATCGGCGTTCCGCAATGTTCAGGGGGACACCCCGCAAAGATACATCCGCGCACGGCGCCTGGAGCACGGTCGGCGCCTTCTCCTTGATGGAAGCCGCGAAATCGGCGGAATCGCCAAAAGCGCAGGCTATCGCAACCAAGGAGCGTTCACCGACGCATTCAAGCGTGCCTACGGCACAACGCCGCGCGCCTATCGCAAAAGATTGCGCATCGAATAGGACAGAGCATCGCGCTATACCCCGCCACCCCGAAAACAGGTGGGAGCCAGCCATGCGAGCGACTCAGATTAGAGGGCGATAGGGAACGAAGGTCAATCACCGGCGACGCTACACTCGAAGGGATGCGCCGACATGGCAATCGGCGTCGAGCGTTTGGCGAAGGAGCTGCCCGACCTCGCCTTCGTCCCCCTGCAAACCGAATGGCTCGACATCGCCGTCGAGAAGAGCCGGCGCACCGCACCGCTCGTGCGGGAAATTCGCAAGATTGCGGAAAGCGAGTCCTTCCGCAGCGCAATTGACGCAATCGAGGGCTACGAGGCGACGAACACGGGAGCCATCGTCTACGAGAGCTAGACACGCGACGCGGGTTGCAGAATGCGAAAGAGGAGACACACTTCTTCGATGTCCGCATTTGTCGATAGGTTTTCCCTATAGCAATTGCATCAATTCATGTATTTCCCGATTTCCGAGCGCGTGACTATACTTCACACCGACATAAACGCGGCGATAGCCAAAACGTCAAGTGCCGAATAAAAGAGGCACCGAGACGAGCCCGAGCAAGCATCCAACCGAAAGGCAAACAATGGCAGTGAACTATGGACCGAATCGATACGACGTCGTCGGCAGCTTCCTTCGCCCCGCGAAGCTGAAGCAGGCGCGCGAGGATTTCAGCGCAGGCGCAATCGACGCCGCAGCTTTGAAGGCAGTCGAGGACGAGTGCATCACCGACCTCATCGCGAAGGAGAAAAAGGCCGGCCTGCGCTTCATCACCGACGGCGAATTCCGCCGTGCGACCTGGCATCTTGACTTCATGTGGGCATTCGAGGGCATCGGCCACTCCACAACCGAAGACGGCCTGCCGTTCCACGACGAGGCCGCCAAGATCGACGACACCTATCTGACGGGGAAGATTTCGCTCGCAGGCGAGCATCCCTTCGTCGAGCACTTCCGCTTCGTACAGTCCTTTGAGGACGAGAACACCACGGCGAAGCTGACGATTCCCGCGCCCGCGCAGTTCATCGAACAGTTCATCATGCCCATGAACCGCAAGGCGACCGACGCCGCATACGGAAGCGACGCGCTCCTAGAAGATGACATTGTCGCCGCCTACCTGGCATTCATCGAGCAGGTTCACGCCGCGGGCTGCCGCAACCTGCAGTTCGACGACTGCTCGTGGGGATGCCTTGTCGACCCGAAGGCGGAGCTTTTCTTCGGGACCGACCAAGCGGGGCTCGCGCGCATCAAGGAAACGCTGCTGCGCGTGAACAACCGCGTGCTCGACGCCGCGCCCGCCGACCTCTGCATCAACACGCACGTATGCCGCGGCAATTTCCACAGCACGTGGGCCTGCGAGGGCGGCTATGACGACGTTGCCGACGCACTGCTCGCGAACGAGCACGTGAACGCTTACTTCCTCGAGTTCGACGACGAGCGCTCCGGCAGCTTCGCACCGCTTTCGAGCGTGCCCGCGGGCAAGAAGGTCGTGCTCGGACTTGTCACCACAAAGCGTGCCGAGCTCGAGGATAAGCAGGCCGTCATCGCGCGCATCCACGAGGCGGCGAAGTACGTGCCGCTCGAGAACCTCTGCCTCTCCCCGCAATGCGGCTTCGCAAGCTGCGAGATTGGCAACAAGCTCACCGAGGAGCAGCAGTGGGCGAAGGTGGCGCTCGTGCGCGAGATCGCCGAGGAAGTGTGGGGCGACTAGCTTAGGCCGTGCGCACACCGCATGTTGCAAGCTGAGCGCAGGTCGCATGCATCGCACGCCGCCGTACGACTTCCGCGCGCCTTCCACACGCCGCGCGTGACCCCCGAGGGGGAGGGCCGACAAGCTCTCCCCCTTTTGCGTTCTTTGCGCGAAACGCCTGCAAGAACGTTATTTTCCCCTATCCTTGAACACCGATGGCCTACAGGCGAGGAGCGCTCATGAAACTGCAGCAACTGAAATACGTCGTGAAAGTCGCCGAGATGGGCAACATCACCGAGGCGTCGAGGCACCTGTTCGTGTCGCAGCCTTCCATCACCGCCGCAATCCGCGATCTGGAGCACGAGATGGGCGTCGTCATCTTCGAACGCACGAACAAGGGCGTCGTGGTGACGTCGGAGGGTGAGACGTTTCTGGGATATGCCCGACAAGTGCTCGAACAGGCCGACCTTTTGGAGGAGAAATACAAGGGAGAGACGCAGCAAGTCCCCCATTTCGCCGTCTCCTGCCAACATTATTCGTTCGCCGTCAACGCGTTTGTCGACGTCATACGCGAGTTTAACGCCTTCCGCTACGATTTCACCCTGCGCGAGGAGCAGACGCACGAGATCATCGAGGATGTCTCGCGCATGAAAAGCGAGCTGGGGATCATCTACCTCTCCAAGCGAAACCACGAGGTCATCGAGAAAATGCTGCGAAGCCAAGACCTTCTATTCGAGCCCCTGTTCACCGCCGAGCCGCACGTGTTCATCTCGAGCGCCCATCCGCTTGCGGAGCGCGAGTCTGTAACGCTCGACGACCTCGACGACTTCCCCTACCTTTCCTACGAGCAGGGAGATTTCAACTCGTTCTACTTCAGCGAGGAGCTGCTCAGCACGCTCGACCGCCGCAAGAACATCCGCGTGCGCGACCGAGCGACGCTGTTTAACCTGGCCGTGGGGTTGAATGGGTACACCGTGTGCAGCGGAGTCATATCGCACGAGCTCAACGGCGAGAACATCATCTCGGTTCCGCTGGACGTGGACGAGACCATGACCATCGGGATCATCACCCGCAGAAACACCACGTCAACGCGCTACGGGAAAGCCTACCGGGAAGCAATCAAACGCCACATCCCGCAAAGTTCGTAATTGCGACGAGTAAGAAAGCAAGATTGCAGCGCAACAGGAACAAACAAGCAGGAAAGCAGTGGAGCAAAACCGGGTTGCCCCCGCAATGCGCATCCTGGACACAACCCGTTACCCCCGTTTGAGAAAGTTTGCCCTCAGGGGGATTAAAACTACTGTCGAACCTCGCGGGGTTCGAGCCCTCTAGCCTGGAGATAAAAAAAATCGCCAGTCGATTGTTCGACCGGCGATTGAATTCATGGTGGAGAATAGGGGGTTCGAACCCCTGACCTCATGGCTGCCAGCCATGCGCTCTCCCAGCTGAGCTAATTCCCCGTAAAAGGTGCATCGACTATACTAACAGAACGACGATTTCGGTCAAGCACTTTTTTAAAAAAGTTTTCAGCGAGTTTGCTGAAGCCGCACACAGCAGTCGTAACGCCGCTGGCGAGCGCAAGAGGTCGCCATGCCCCGATAAGCCGGACGCCAACTCGGCATGATGCCGCCTGCTGCAAGATTGCGCCAGCGCGAGGCGCGAGCCCGAAAAATATCCCCCAGCGCCCCAACCGGCTCCATGGATTACTCGTGTACAAAATTGACGATAAGTTGTGAAGAAATAGTGATTCTGCCTGATTATCCCTCTTAGTTGTCCCAAAAATGTCGCATCAAAAGCGATATCGCGTCGCGTTATTCCTCAAATTCGCTCATTTTGAGGAGTTATACATAGTTTCTGCATAACATATCGTCGTTTTTGTACAGGGGCACCGTGCCCTACTCCAAAACAAAAGCGCCGCCTCGTTCCGCGAGACGGCGCTTGGTGAATCGCACGCTTGAGAAGCCTGCCCCTGGGGTCAAGCCTTCTCGCGAGCGCTATTCGGCCTTCTCCTCGGCCTCTTCGCGCTTTGCAGCCTCCACATGGGCGATGATGTCGTCGAGCGCACCGGCAACGTCGTATTCCTCGACCTTGCCCTCGTCGCACAGGGCTGCGAACTTCGGGTCGATCGGCAGCGTGGCCACCGCAGGGATGCCGTACTTCTCGGCAACGGCGGCACCCTGAGGCTCGCCGAAGATATGATGCTCCTTGCCGCACTCGTCACACTTGAAGTACGCCATGTTCTCGACCAGGCCCACAACGGGGACATCCAGGTCGTGCGCCAGGTTGACCGCCTTGCCGACGATCATGGCAACAAGCTCCTGAGGTGCGGAAACGGTAACAATGCCATCAACGGGCAGCATCTGGAACACCGTGAGGAACACATCGGAGGTTCCCGGAGGCATGTCGATCAGCATGTAGTCGACGTCGCCCCAGTTGGTCTCGTCCCAGAACTGCTTGATGATGCCGGAAACGACCGGGCCGCGCCATGCGACGGGCATATCGCCCTTCGGGAGCATGAGGTTCACGGACATGACCTTGATGCCGCTGTCGGTAAGCGCCGGGTAGATGCCCGTCTCGTCAGCATGCAGCTTGTCGGTCACGCCGAACGTCTTCGGGATGGAGGGGCCGGTGACGTCCGCGTCCAAGATGCCGACGTTGAAACCCTTCTTGCGCAGCTCGCTTGCGAGCAGGCTCGTCACGAGGGACTTGCCAACGCCGCCCTTGCCGGACACAACGCCGATCACGTGCTTCACGTTGCTCGCCGCGTTGGTCGTGTACTTGGAAGGTGCCGTGCGCTCGCCGCAGCCCTCAACGCCGCAGCTGCCGCACGAATGCGAGCACTCTTGTTCTTCTGCCATAAGGCTTCTCTCTTTCTCGTCGTCTAAGCCAAAGGCCGCTCCCCCTGGCGCGACCACCGTTACGAGTCACATGGTATCACAACAGTAGCAATTAAAGAGGCGGCCGAAGCCGCCTTAAGGTTTTGCTATTTGATTGTTGAAATGGCCCTCGCCTTTTACTCGTCTTCGGGCTTTTCCGATGCGTAGAATGTCGCGTCGTCGAACACTTCCTTCAGGCTCTTGCCGTCCACAAAGGGAATGTCGAGGAACTCGCCGACCGTCGGCACAAGCTCGCTGCAATCGACGTAGTGGCCCTTCTCGTTTTTCCGGGAGGTGTCCTGCGCGCGCCAGTACCGATCGTTCACATCGGTGAGGTAATAGCTCGCTCCATTGACGTCCATGTACACCGAATGCTTGGCGCGCAGGTACATGGGCATATCCTCAAAGGATATTTCGAGAGCATCGACCGCCTTGGTTCCCATAAGCGACCCCTTTCTTCGGGTTTACCTTGGGAACATGATATCAAGAAGCGCGCGGACTTTTAAGGGTCGGGCGAAGAAATAGCGAGCACCAAGCACTTTTTCGAAATCCCACGTGAAAGTGGCTATATCACGCCCCCGGGCGTAGCTATTCAGCAGGGAGAAGGCGAATCGGGAGTTGGCGAAGCGGCGAGACGGGAGTCGCCTCGGGGGGTTCGGCTCGTGTGTCCCAAAATGGGAACGCGACGCCCACGAAAGCTCGCGCCGATCGCGAGCATCACGCTACCCTACGCGCCCGAGCGCGCCGAGCGGCGGAAACGGCGCACACGCAGGAAGTCCCCCGCAGCGGGAAGGGAGAGGCCGGTGATGCCTGCACCCGCGCGAGCCGCGGGAACAGCATCGGCACCAGCTGCGGCGGCATCGCTCGCCCCGGCGTCTGCTCCGGCAGCGGCGGCCCCATCATCGGCGAGAATCGCGGCAGCGTCGACTGCAGCGCTGGTGCCCGCCTCGAGAGCAGCGCCGGCACCGGCGTCGGTCTCAGCCCCAGTCGCGGCAGCGGCAACTGCGCCTTCTCCGGCCGCTGCCCCAACCGAGAAGCGATAGATGCCGCACGAGCGATTCGCCACGGGTACGGGAACCGGCGCGGGATCGGGGTCGCTCTCCGTGGGGTCGGGCAACCATGTGAGATTGCGCACGACAACGCGGGAAATAGGCACCCGCGGGCTGAGAATCTCGAGCTCTTCCCCTTCCGCAAAGCGATTGCGACAGCGCGCAACGATGGTGCGGGTCTCGAGGTCGGCGGTGACGACGTCGGCTACGTGCATCGCCTGTTGCTCGTAACCATCGTAGTTAGGAGCCTGCTCGGCCTCGCCGAAAAAGAACCCCGTCCCATACGGGCGATGCGACACCGCCTCAAGCTCGGGCGCGAAATTGGCAGCGGGAGCGCCGTCGAGCACCTGCCGATATGCGTTCACCACGCTGGCCACGTAAAACGCCTTCTTGTTGCGCCCTTCGATCTTGATGGAGTCCACGCCCGCCGCTCGCAGCGCGTCAAGGTGCGCAAGCATGTTCATATCCTTCGCGTTCATGATGAACGTGCCGCGGCCATCCTCCTCGATGGGGAAATGCTCGCCCGGGCGCTTCTCCTCCTCGAGCGTGTAGCTCCAGCGGCAGGGCTGCGTGCAGTGCCCGCGGTTGCCCGAGCGGCCGGTGAGATAGGAGCTGATGAGGCAGCGCCCCGAGACCGCCATGCACATGGCACCGTGCGCGAAGGCCTCGATTTCCATGTCTGCCGGCATGTCCTCGCGCATGCGGGCAATATCGTCAAGCGACATCTCCCGCGCGCACACCACGCGGCTCGCGCCCAGGCTATACCATACGCGCGCCGCCTCGGAGTTGGCGACAGACGCCTGGGTTGACACGTGGAGTGCAACGCGCGGAGCCACGCGACGTGCGATGGCGGCCGCCCCCAAGTCACCGATGATGAAGGCGTCGACCCCCGCCGCATCGAGTGCGCGGAAATAGTCGGGCAGCGCAGCCAGGTCACCTTGCTCCATGAGGATGTTTGCGGTGACGTGAACCTTCACGCCCGCAGCATGGGCTATCTCCACCGCAGCGGGAATGTCTTCGAGCGCAAAGTTCGCCGCGCGGGCGCGCATGCCGAAGCGATCGGAGGCCAGGTACACCGCGTCCGCGCCGAAGCGCACGGCAGCGCGCAGCTGTTCGATACCCCCTGCAGGCGCAAGGAGCTCCATATTGCGTTGGGTATTCAGATGATCACTCTTCCGCTCGTCTAAGGCACGCCTGCGCGCTACGCCATTTCCACCTGAGGGCCTTGCGGCGTGTCCTTGATCGTAAGGCCGAGCGCCGCCATGCCATCGCGCACGGCGTCGGCGCGGGCCCAATCCTTCGAAGCGCGCGCCTCGGCGCGAAGGGCCACGAGCGCCTCGACGGCCTCGGTTGCGTTGCCGCCCGCGTATCCGGCGAGCTCGGCGGCAAGATCGACGACCTCGGCAGGATAGGCGTCGCCCTCGGCAGTGGCCGCCGCGACGTCGATGCCGAACACGCCCATGAGCTCGGCGATCGAGTCGCGCGCGGCAATGAGCGCCGGCACATCGGCCGCGGTGGGCTCCTTGCCCGCAATCGCGCTGTTCACGTCACCAACCAGGGTAAACACCGCGCCCAATGCGGCGGGTGCGTTGAAGTCGTCGTCCATCGCGTCGACGAAGGCCGCACGCGCCGCCTGCGTTGCTCCCTCGATCGCCGCAGCGTCGAGCGCGCACGCACCCTCGGCCGTCGCGGACGCGAGCAGCCACTCGAGGTTCTTCACCGTGTTCTCGATGCGCGTGAGCGCCGCATCGGCCTCGGCCAAGCGGGCGTCGCCGAACACGAGCGGGCTGCGATAGTGCGTCTGCAGCATGAGCATGCGCAGCGTCTCGGGACGCACGATGTCGAGCGCCTCGTGCAGAAGCAGGAAGTTGTTGAGCGATTTCGACATCTTCTCGATCTCGCCGGTCTTCTCGTTGGCAATCTGGAGCATGCCGGAGTGCATCCAATGGCGCGCGAACGTGCAGCCGCACGCCGCCTCGCTTTGCGCGCGCTCGTTCTCGTGATGCGGGAACACCAGGTCAGCGCCGCCGCCATGGATGTCGAAGGGAAGCCCCAGGTACTTGCGCGACATGGCCGAGCACTCGATGTGCCAGCCCGGACGCCCCTTGCCCCAGGGGGAATCCCACGAAGGCTCGCCGGGCTTGGCCGCCTTCCACAGCGCGAAATCGAGCGGGTCGCGCTTGCGCGCCTCAAGACCCTGACCATCGGCGCGAAGCTCGCGGTGGCCCGATTCCATCTCGTCGATGTTGCGGCCCGAAAGCTCACCGTAGGCGGGATACGAGCGCACGCTGAAGTACACATCGCCTTCGACCTCGTAGGCGTGACCACCGTCGACGAGCTCTTGCACAAGCGCGATCATATCGGGAATCTCACCTGTGGCGCGCGGGCGCACGTCGGGGTCGAGCACGCCTGCCGCGTGCATGTCGTCGATGAACGCCTGGGTGTACTCGGCGGCAACCTCTGCAGCACTTCTACCCTCTTCACCTGCGCGTTTAATGATCTTGTCGTCGACGTCGGTGACATTTTGCACAAACGTCACGTCGAAGCCGCGCCAGATGAGGTAGCGGCGAATCACGTCGAAGCTGATAAACGTGCGCGCGTTACCGATGTGGATGCGGTTGTACACGGTCGGGCCGCACACGTACATGCTGATCTTGCCGGGCTCCTTCGGCTGGAACTCGACCTTTTGGCGCAGCTTAGTGTCGTAAATCTTAATCATAAGGTTCCTGATACTTTCTTGTGATAGCTGGGGAAGCGCTCGTTTGGCGGGCGCCTAGCCCTCTTCCAAATCCTCCGGGTTTACGGGATCGACATCGGCGAGCGCCTTCTTGAACTGCGGGCAGACCTCGTCGCGCAATGCGGCGATCTGCGCCTCCAGGTAGTCGATGCGCGCGCAGTTGGAGCGATGCTGCTCTTCCACGATATCGGGAAGGTTCTCCATGCGCTTCGCGGCGGCGGACTGCTCGCTGGTGACGCGCTTGCCGTCGCGCTTGACAATGCGCCCGGGAATGCCGATGACCGTGCAGTTGGGCGGCACGTCTTTCACGGCCACCGCGCCGCCGCCGATCTTGGAGTTGTCGCCGACGGTGATGTTGCCGAGCACCGCCGCGCCCACGCCTACGATGACGTTGTTACCAAGGGTCGGGTGGCGCTTGCCGGTCTCGTTGCCGGTGCCTCCAAGCGTGACGCCCTGGTAGAGCGTGCAATCATCGCCGATGATGGTGGTCTCACCGATGATGACACCCATGGCGTGGTCGATGAAGAACCGACGGCCGATCTGGGCACCCGGGTGAATTTCCACACCTGTCATGAAGCGAGTGAACTGCGACGATATGCGCGCAAGGCTCTTTAGGCCATGATTCCACAGCCAGTGTTCCACCACATGCGACCAGCGCGCATGGAGGCCCGGGTAGGTGAGCCAGATAACGAACGAGCTTTGCGCAGCAGGATCTCGCTCCTTAACGGCGCGGACATCTTCGGCGATCGTCTTGAAAATATTCATAGCAAACCCCTCTGTTCAAGTAGGATTATAGCAAACTCAATCCGTACATCGAACGAGAAGAGCCACCGCCGTAGCCGAAATGCCCTCTTCGCGGCCTTCAAAGCCCAAATGCTCAGTCGTGGTCGCCTTCACGCCCACGTTTTCAGGGGAGATGCCCATCGCGCGCGCCAGGTTCTCGCGCATCTGATCGCGGTAGGGGGAAAGCTTCGGTGCCTGGGCCGCGATGACGCTGTCGACGTCGAGGATCTCGTAGCCGCGATCGCGCACGAAATCGGCAACGGCGGCGAGCAGCTTCATGGAGTCGGCACCTTCGTAGGCGGGGTCGGTGTCGGGGAACAGCTTGCCGATGTCCCCTCCGCGAACGCCGCCCAAAAGCGCGTCGGCAACCGCATGCGCGAGCACGTCGGCGTCGGAGTGCCCGAGAAGGCCCCGCGTATGGGGAATATCCACGCCGCCCATGATGAGCTTGCGTCCCTCAACGAGCTGGTGGACATCGTAGCCCTGGCCGATCCGGAGGTTCCTAGGGTCCATCGGTTATTCCTCCGGCTGTTTCAGGTAGAGCGCTCGCACGGCGGCGGCGAGCATCATGTAGTCCTCGGGCACCGTGAGCTTGATGTTGTTGCGCTTGCCTTCCACCACGAGGACCTTGCCACCGAGGCGCTCGATAAGTGACGAGTCATCGGTGCCCACGAAGCCATCGGAAAGCGCGCTCGCATGCGCGCGGCGATAGATTCCCGTGCGGAAGACCTGCGGCGTTTGCGCATCCCAAAACACGCGGCGGTCGGGCGTGCCCATGATGACGCCGTCTTCCACAATCTTCAATGTATCGACCGCGGGGTGTCCCACGATAACGCCGTCGCAGTCGATGTTGCCCTTGCAGGTATTGATGGTGTGCAAGATGAGCTCGGGGGAAACGAGCGGGCGCGCGCCGTCGTGCAAGACGACGTAGTCGTACTCGTCGGTGACGTACTCGAGGCCGGAAAACGCCGACTCCTGGCGCGAGGGGCCCGAGGGCGCGACCACGATGGGCGTGACGAACGGGAACGGGTTGATTGCGCGGTTGAGGTATTCCTCCTGGCGGTCCTCGGGGCACACGATGACGATGAGCCCCACGTCGCCCACGGCGTCAAACGCCTCTGCCGACCAGGTGAGAATGGGCTTCCCGGCGATTTCGACGAGCTGCTTGCCGCCTTCGCGACCGAAACGCTCGCCCGAACCGCCCGCCAGGATGATGGCGGCCGTCTTCGGCTTGGGGTCGACAACGCCCTGCAAGCCGCACACCGTTTTCGTGAGCGCATCGAAGTCGAGGTCATCGAACATCGCGTCCGGCACATCGAGCACAGAGGGCGTGTAGATGGGGTCAATCGTTTTCGGCATGAGAGTCCTTCCCTTGTCCGTCGGGTCGCGAAGATGCGGGCGCGAGCGCGCCGCCGGCAATCCGACGCATCGTTTGCGTGCTATTTTACGGCAAGCAGCGAGCGAGCGGAGGTATTCCGCATAACAAGTTGAAAGAGGCTACGGGCTGAGCGCGGGCGCTGGCGCAGGATGTGGGGCGCGAACGGTGGCAGGCTGCGGGCGGGAGGTCGCGCGAGGTGCGGGGCGCGGGAGCGCGGGCGCGGGCGGGATGCGAGGCGCGGGAGCGCGGGCGGAAGGTCGCGCGGGTAGGCAACCCCGCTCGGATGTAGCTGTCCACCAACTTCGCGGTCAACAGAACGAGTTGATGGTCGCGCCATCGGCGTATCTGTCCGCAAAGCGCTGTTTGAACTCGGCAGAGTAATCCTTGCTCAGCAAATCAACCTCCTTACGCAGAAGACCCCTAAAGAAGAAGCAGAGCATTGTCTGTCCAACTATAGGGGTTCACTGCAGAAATGGGAGGCAGTTCAATATAGGTGCCCGCCTGATGAGTTTGCCATGCGCTCGCAGCGTAGCGTTCGCCAGCACGCACTCGCGCACGCCGCTCAGCCCGCTTGGGAGACTCGTACGCTAGTCTGCGGCGCCGCCCGATGCCGTGCCGCCGCCTGAGCCCGCGCTCGGCAAGCCAGCGTGGCCCAAGTCGTAGTTCGTGAGCAGAAGCTCGGCATCGCGCGCGATGCTGTCGCGCTTGCGCGGCGCGGGAACGACGCCCGACCCCTGCTTGAATTCGAGGTTCTCGCCGGACTCGTCCACGTCCACATCCACGATGGAACCGCTCTGCCACTTGCCTTCCAGAATCTGCTCGGAAAGCGGATCCTCCAAAAGACGCTGGATTGCACGGCGCAGCGGACGGGCGCCGAACGTCGTGTCGGTGCCCTCCTTCGCGATGAGCTTCGTCGCCGCGGGCGTCAGGTTGATCGACATGTTCTGCGCGATCATGCGCTCACGCAAATCGGCCACCATAAGCTCGACAATCTGTGCGATCTGCTCGTCGGTGAGCGACTTGAACACGATAATCTCGTCGATGCGGTTCAAGAACTCAGGCCTGAACAGCTTCTTCATCTCGGCCATCACGCGGCTTTTAATCTCCTTGTCGGAAAGCCCCGCATGGTCGTTGCCGGAAAAGCCGAGCGGCGTCGTCTGCGCAATCTCGCGCGCACCGACGTTCGACGTCATGATGATGACCGTGTTGCGGAAGTCGACGGTGCGGCCCTGCGCATCGGTCAGGCGCCCTTCCTCGAGAATCTGCAGCAGGATATTGAAGACGTCGGGATGCGCCTTCTCGATCTCGTCGAAGAGCACGACCGAGTACGGCTTCTGGCGCACGGCCTTCGTAAGCTGGCCGCCCTCGTCGAAGCCGACATAGCCCGGGGGCGAGCCCACCAGACGGCTCACGCTGTGCTTTTCCATGTACTCGGACATATCGAAGCTCAAAAGCGCGTCTTCGGAGTTGAACAAGAACTCGGCGAGCGCCTTGGAAAGCTCGGTTTTGCCCACGCCGGAAGGCCCTAAGAAGATGAAGCTGCCCGCTGGGCGCTTCGGGTCCTTCAAACCCGCGCGGCTGCGGCGGATGGCCTTCGAGAGCGCCGTCACGGCCTCGTCCTGGCCGATGACGCGCTCGTGCAGCACGCTTTCCATGCGAAGGAGCTTCTCGGTTTCGGCCTCAGTCAAGTTGGAAACCGGCACGCCTGTGGTCATGGAAACCACATCGGCGATGTCCTTCACCGTGACCTGGGACACCTGTTTGGAGGTATCTTCCTCCCACTTCTTTTCGGCCTGCTCGCGTTCGGTCTTGAGCTTGCTTTCCTTGTCGCGAAGCTCGGCTGCGGTCTCGAAATCTTGCGCGCCGATGGCCTTGTCCTTCTTGGAGCGGACCTCGCGCAGCTTATCGTCCAAATCGCGCAGCTCCTTGGGCAGCGTCATGTTGCGGATGCGCATGCGCGCGCCGGCCTCGTCGATCACGTCGATCGCCTTGTCGGGAAGGAAGCGGTCCTGGATGTAGCGATCAGACATCTCCACGGCTGCCTGGAGCGCCTCGTCGGTGAAGTGCACCTGGTGGTGCGCCTCATAACGATCGCGCAGGCCGCCCAGGATGCGGATGGCCTGCTCCTCGTTGGGCTCGCCGACGGTGATGGGCTGGAAGCGGCGCTCGAGCGCGGAGTCCTTCTCCAGATGCTTGCGGTACTCGTCGATGGTCGTTGCGCCGATGACCTGAATCTCGCCGCGCGACAGCGGCGGCTTTAAGATGGCCGCGGCGTCAATGGAGCCCTCGGCAGAGCCCGCACCGATGAGCGTGTGCATCTCGTCGATGAACAGGATGATATCGCCCGCGTCCTGCACCTCTTTGATGCACTTCTTCAGGCGGTCCTCGAACTCGCCGCGATACTTGCTGCCCGCTACAAGCGCAGACACGTCAAGCGTGAACAGGCGCTTGTTGCGCAGAAGGTCGGGGACCTGGTTCGCGACGATGAGCTGCGCGAGCCCTTCCACGACTGCGGTTTTGCCGACACCGGGCTCGCCGATGAGCAGCGGGTTGTTCTTCTGGCGACGCGAAAGCACCTGCATAACGCGCTCGATTTCGCCCGCGCGGCCGATAACCGGGTCGAGCTTGCCGTCGGATGCCTTCTTGGTTAGGTCGGTGCCGAACTCCTTGAGCATGCTATCGGGGGACGGCCCCATCGCATCGAAAGCGCTGCGGCCGGCATAGACCGGGCTCTGCCCCACCAGATCGTTCAAGGCGCCGCGGATATCATCGCCCTTCACGCCCAGGCGGCCGAGCACGTCGAGAGCCGTTCCCTCGCCCTCGCGCACGATGCCCAAAAGCAGGTGCTCAGTCGAGATGTAGGACTGCCCCATCTGCATAGCCTCGCGCAGCGAGTTCTCGAGCACGCGCTTCACGCGCGGAGTGAAGGAAAGGTGCCCGGACACATCGGCGTTCTCGTCGATGGTCACCACCTGGCGGATGGCCTGCACCACCGCGTCGTATTTGATATTCAGACGCTCGAGCGCCTGAGCGGCAAGGCCCTCTTTTTCCTGAATCAGCCCGAGCAGGATATGCTCGGTGCCCACATAGGGCTGGTGAAGGCCGCGGGCCTCGTCCTGCGCCAACACGAGCACCTTGCGCGCCTTGTCAGTGAACTTGTCGAATGACATGTATCCTCGTTTCTCACAAGGTCGTTTGTTTGCGATTCATACTAGCACTCTTGTCAAGTGAGTGCTAATGCAGAGAAAGTCCGTATACATAATACAGAAAGCAGCCCGAAGCAAATCAACAAGACCCAAACAAATCGAAGGCGGTTCGGGCGCATCAAAGCCATAACCCGAGATGACCTCGACATGAAGAAGGCCGCCCGGACATTGTCCAGACGGCCCTTCAAGACTTTGCGAGTCGGTAAACGCCTAGTACAGCTTCGCACCTGCGGGAATGCGGTCGCTTACCATGAGCAGGTTCAGGCGCTCCTCGGTGGCGTCGCCTTCGACCTTCTCCTCGTGCACGGCGGAAAGCAGCATGCCGCAGGACTCGACACCCATCATCTTGCGCGGCGGCAGGTTCACAATCGCGACGAGCGTCTTGCCAACGAGCTCTTCGGGCTCGTAGTACGCATGGATACCGGACAGGATGATGCGGTCGGCATCGGTGCCGTCGTCGAGCGTGAACTGCAGCAGCTTCTTGGACTTAGGCACGGCGACGCATTCCTTCACCTTAACAGCGCGGAAGTCCGACTTGCTGAAGGTGTCAAAGTCGACCTGTTCCTCGAACAGCGGCTCGATGACCACCTTCGAGAAGTCGATCGACTCGGGCTCGGACGCTGCCTCAGCAGCCTCCGCCTTCGCAGCACGCGCCGCAGCAGCCTTGCCGCTCGAAGGTGCCTCATCCTTCATATGCGGGAAAAGCAGCACGTCGCGGATGGTGGCGGAGTCGGTGAGCAGCATTGTCAAGCGGTCGATGCCCACGCCCACACCGCCCGCCGGCGGCATGCCGTACTCGAGTGCGCGGATGTAGTCGGCGTCGTAGCCCATTGCCTCGTCGTCGCCCATATCCTTCGCCTCGACCTGCGCGCGGAAACGCTCGGCCTGGTCAACGGGGTCATTCAGCTCGTTAAAGGCGTTTGCGTACTCGTGTCCGCAGATGAACAGCTCGAATCGCTCGGTGAGCTCGGGGTTGTCAGCCTTCTTCTTCGCAAGCGGAGAGATCTCGAGCGGATGGTCGCACACGAAGGTGGGCTGCACGAGCTTCTCCTCGGCAACGGCCTCGAAGATCTCGCTGATGAGCTTGCCCTTGCCCCATGCATCTTCCGCATGGCCGCCGTTTTTCTCCAGGATGGCAACGAGCTCTTCGCGCGTACGGTCGAAGGATACTTCCTCGCCCGCATGCTCGCTCGCGAGCTCCATCATGGTCGCACGGCGCCATTCGCCCGATAGGTCGATCTCGGTGCCCTGGTAGGTAACCTGCAGCGTACCGCACGCCTCCATGGCGGCGGCTTGGATGAAGCCCTGCGTGAGCTCCATCATACCGTCGAGGTCGGAGAACGCCTGATAGGCCTCCATCGTGGTGAACTCGGGGTTGTGATACGGATCCATGCCCTCGTTGCGGAACTGGCGACCGATTTCGAAAACCTTCTCGAAACCGCCCACGAGCAGGCGCTTCAAGGGCAGCTCAGTCGCGATGCGCAGAAAGTAGTCGCGGTCGAGCGCGTTGAAGTGCGTAACAAACGGCTTCGCGTTCGCGCCGCCCAGAATAGGATGCAGAAACGGCGTCTCCACCTCGTAGAAGCCCTGCTGCTCCATATAGCGGCGGATGGCTGCCACTATCTTGAAGCGCTTCTCGAACGTGCTTTTGACCTCGGGGTTCATGACAAGGTCGACATAGCGCTGGCGATAGCGCGTTTCCTTGTCTGCCAAGCCGTGGAACTTCTCCGGCAGCGGGCGCAGCGACTTGGACAGAAGCTCGTAGCCCGTGACGGCGACGGAAAGCTGACCGCGCTTCGTGCGCATCATGGTGCCGTGAACGCCGATCCAGTCACCCACGTCGAGGTCTTTCATTGCAGCGAAGACTTCCTCGCCGAGCGCGTTGATGCGGCAGAACAGCTGGATGTCGCCCGTCGCGTCGCGCAGCTCGAAGAAGGCAATCTTACCCTGGACGCGCTTGGCCATGATGCGACCCGCCACATCGACCTCGTCCTCGGTGGAGGCGCCGTCTTCGAGCGAGGCGTACTTCTCGTCGAGGTCGGTCAGGTGATGCGTGTAATGGAACGCGTGGCCGTAGGGATTCTCCCCAGCCTCGATAAGCGCCGCGCGCTTCGCCTTGCGGACCTCGATCGGGTCGTCTTCAATTACTTGCTTGGTAGTTTCTTCAGCCATGCTAATCCTAGTGCTCGATCTTTAGAATCGTCATCTTGATGACGCGGCCAGTGGGGCCTGTGGTCTCGATCTCGTCACCCTTCTTGTTGCCGAGAAGCGCCGCGCCAACAGGAGACTCGTTGGAGATCTTGCCGGCTGCCACGTCGGCCTCAGCGCCGCCCACGATGGTGAAGACACGCTCGCGGCCGCCCATGTCGACGGTGACAGTGGAGCCGATAGTCACCTTCGAGGAGCGCTTCGGCGCCTCGACGACAGTCGCTTCGGAGAGAATGCGGCCGATTTCGGCAATGCGCGCCTCCATCATGCCCTGCTCGTTCTTGGCGTCGTCGTACTCGGAGTTCTCGGAGATGTCGCCGAACTCGCGGGCAACCTTGATGCGCTCGCCCACTTCAGCGCGCTTCTCAGTCTCGAGGTAGTGAAGCTCCTCTTCAAGCTTCTGGCGGCCCTCCGGCGTCAGGATGTAATTGCTGTCTGCCATGGTCAGTCCCTTCAAAAACACGAAGCGGCGCATCGTTTGATGCACCGTTTTCCCCGTTCAATCCCGATTACTTGGGAATAAACATACGAATGCGGCGCACGCCTTTACCGCTGCGCGCGCCGCAAATCCATCGATATGGATAAGTGTTACTCGCTCTTCTTCTTGACCGTCTTCTTCACGGTCTTCTTTGCGGGCGCTTCTTCCTCTTCGACTTCCTCGACTTCTTCCTCGTCTTCAGCCTCTTCGATTTCCTTCTTGTCCTTCTTGCCAGCGCCCATGCCGTCGCGCAGGTTCTTTACGGTCTTGCCGAGAGCGCTGCCGAGCTTCGGGAGATTCTTCGGCCCGAAGATAAGCAGGATGACCGCAAGGATGATGAGCAATTCCGGAGTGCCCATACCAAAGATCTTCATACATTCCTCCAAATACGTTCCTGTATGCGACGAAATCGCACATGAATGCAGTGCTTGCGCTGAGCAGAAAGGGTATCACAACTGGGGAAAAACGGCGTAGATGGACAGAATTAACATATGCAAACCGACCCGCAGAAAAGAAAGACGATATGAGTAGAACATTGTGAGCCCCTGCTTCATGTCGTCTTCCTAATGACCGTGGATCATAGGCTGATAATGGTCGTGCGTCATTTATACAACCGGCAGTTTTTCCTAAGTTGCCACATACATGAGAGGGGCTCACAATGAACCATGTTACTTCAATCGGCCTGGATGTCCATGCCCGATCCGTTACAGCTGTCGCGCTCGACTCGATCACAGGCGAGGTTCGGTCACAGAAGTTCGGCTATTCGCCCGCGGAGATCGCAGGATGGATTCTTCAGCTTGACTCTCCCAAAGCGGTCTACGAATCCGGCGTGACGGGGTTTCATCTTGTGCGCGAGCTTCGAGAGATGGGCGTGGACTGCATAGTGGGCGCCGTATCCAAGATGCACAAGCCCGCATCGGACAGGCGCAAGAAAAACGACCGCAACGATGCGGAGTTTCTGGCGCGCCAGCTCATGGCGCACAACATCGTGGAGGTGTTCGTGCCCGACGTCGAGACAGAGGGCGCCCGCAACCTCTCTCGTGCGCTCGAGGACGTCCGCGACGACCTCACCCGCGCCAAGCACCGCCTCACCCATCTGCTCATCCGGTGGGGATATGTCTGGAACGAGTTTAACGAAGATGGAAAGCGCCGAGGCAGCTGGACCCATGCGCACTGGGAGTGGATCCGGGGAATCGAGCTTCCCGACGCTGCCGCTCGAGAGTCCCTCGACTACTACATCTCCGAGGTGCGCCATATCGAATCGCAGAAGAAGGCCATCGAGAAGAGAGTGGCCCGATGCGCCTCAAGGCCTCGTTGGCGGGATCGCGTTGAGGCGCTCAGGTGCATGAAGGGAATAGAGACCGTGACGGCGTTCGCGCTCACGGTCGAAGCCGGCGTGTTCTCCCGCTTCGATTCGGCGCGCGCCTTCGCGAGCTGGCTTGGGCTCGTTCCCTCCGAGCACTCGAGCGGAGAGCGCGCCTCCCGGGGCGGCATCACCAAAGCCGGCAACTCTCACTTGCGGAAGCTGCTCGTGGAGGCATCCTGGCACTACACCCGCGCCACGAAGGAGCGGAAGCGCTCGCTTTACGACGAGAGCGTTCCCGCTTCCATATCGAACCATGCGGCAGTCGGCGTCAAGCGCCT